>Ga0193717_1000041_pt1 | contig 142512 bp, 108 predicted proteins | sample U2c2metaG_FD_145900 | JGI IMG/M metagenome (GOLD analysis project Ga0193717, IMG submission 145900) | Soil microbial communities from a riparian zone of the East river system, Colorado, United States - U2c2 | ecosystem: Environmental > Terrestrial > Soil > Riparian zone | place: USA: East... | reverse complement strand
GCATGTTACCCGGCGTATAGGAGGCGGTATTGAGGCAGGACCGAACGCAGTACTTGCATTGAAACGGGAGGGCTATCTAAAGAAGTCCTTCGACGCCAGCGATGTGATGGGATTCGCCACATTTCCTGGGTTCTGGATCATGGCGGCGAAGTACTGGCAGACATCTTTGGGGGAGTACTATCGTTCGTGGAACAAAGCCGCCTTTGTTCGCGCGTTGCAGCGATTAATGCCTGATATTGAGGCGGAAGATCTGATACCGGGTGGATCAGGGGTTCGTGCGCAGGCTTTGGATGTACACGGAAAACTCGTCGACGACTTTTACTTTGCCTACACAGACGGAATGGTTCATGTATGCAATGTGCCCTCACCTGCGGCTACTGCATCCCTGGCAATTGGAAAATACATCGTAAACACGGTGATCCAGAGAACAAATTTGGAGATGTAACAACTGCGAACCGGGCCCCTTACGGCCCGGTTCGCACAAAATGCAGATCGATTTTTGAATGCTTATACCGCGATAGAGTAAAGAACCTCGATGATGTAGTCCTGATCGGCTTCGGTCATTTGATGGAACAGCGGGAGAATGAGGGCTGTCTCTGTTACGAGATTTGTTTTTGGCAGCGTAGCTTCCCATTGCTCTGAGCGATATGGCAGCTCGCGGTGGATTGCCATGATCGCTCTCCTGCTGGAGATGTTCTTTTCGAGCAAGGTCTGCATGATCGAATCGCGTTTTGCAGCTGAAGCCTCGACCAGACGGATCATGTACGACTGATAGTTGTGACGGCAGTTCGAGGGAACGAACGGTGTTTCAAGCCAGCGAAGGGGATGGAGCGCTTCATCATAGCGTGAGGCCAGATAGCGGCGCCTTTGCAGAAAGCCATGTAGACGATCAAGCTGGACAATTCCCATGGCGGCCTGCATGTCCGTCATGCGGAAGTTATAGCCCACCTCATCATAGGTTTCAGCGGTCACTTGTTTAGCGTTATGACGGGCAACATCAGACAAACTCATTGCATGTTGCCGAAGCTTCCGGAGTTTCTCAGCCAGGATGGCGTCATTGGTAGTGATCATGCCGCCTTCTCCCGTCGTTAGAATCTTGCGAGGATGGAAGCTGAAGCATGCCATGGTGCCTAGCGGCTTACCAATAAGGTTGCCTTCATATTCTGATCCGATAGCGCAGGCAGCGTCTTCGATGACCGCCAGGCCATACTTTGCAGCAACTGCCAAGATCGCAGTCATTTCGGCCGGCAGACCGATCTGGTGAACTACCAGAATCGCCTTGGTGCGCGGTGTAATCAGTCCCTCAATTGCTGACGGATCGAGATTATACGTTGCGAGATCGATATCGCAGAACACCGGCGTAGCGCCTACATAGGCAATTGAATTCGCCGTTGCGATAAAGGAGAGGCTTGGGCAGATAACTTCGTCGCCAGGGCCAATTCCGATTGCCACGAAGGCAAGGTGAAGGGCTGTCGTGCAGGAGGAAACGGCGACTGAGTGATCGCATCCGATATACGCTGAGAATTTCTTTTCGAACTCAGCGACGCGGGGGCCTTGGGTCACCCAACCCGAGCGTAGAACCTCGACGACTGCGTGCTCTTCCTCCGCACCGATGAAAGGTCGAGCTACTGGGATCATTGCTATGGATTGTGCTGAGATAGTAGTCACTTTGCATTCCCCGTTGTTGCGGTCAGTTCGGACTTAACTTGGTCGCGCCACTCAATAAGCAACTTCAAGCCGGCCTCAAGATCGACGTTTGCTTTGAAACCGAGCATTCTTTCTGCTTTCTCCACAGCTGCCCGTCTTGTTTGGACGTTATTGACCTTACGTGCCTCGTGATACTCGGGTTTAAGGTTCGACCCAGTAACCTTTAGCAGCAGATGGCAAAGCTCATTCAAGTTTGTTTGAACGCCTGTTCCCACGTTGAAGACTTCATCGGTTGTGTCGGATACGAGGCCAGCCACATTCGCTCTTGCGACATCATCGACATAGACGAAGTCCATCGATTGAGATCCGTCGCCGAAGATCTTAGGAGACTGACCGGCTTCGATCGCATCCATCCACCGAACCAAAACCTCGGTATAAACACCGTCGAGATCCATCCTGGGTCCGTAGATATTGAAGTAACGAAATGCTACATAAGGCAGCTTGAACATTTCGTAATAGGAGCGAAGCATCTGTTCATTGGCGATCTTACCCGCACCGTAAAGCGTACGATTGTTGAAAGGGTGGGCCTCATCCATCGGCAGATAAGACGGATCACCGTAGACTGAAGCGGAGGAAGCCGCAACAACCTTTTTGACCTTATGGCGGACCGCGCTTTCCAGAACATTCGAGGTGCCATCGATCAGAACTTGAATAGCCTCCCGCGGAGCTTCCGCACAACGCGTAATTCTTAGCGCCGCCTGATGGAATACATAGTCTGTGCCCTCGGTCAGGCTGTCCACCAAATCTGCATCGCGGATATCACCCTCAACGAGCATAAGCCGCCCAGTCTTCTGAGCTGCCTCCAGATTGCGAGTGTTGCCGCGAATGAAATTATCAAGGACGCGTACTTCGGCGGCGCCCCCGTTCAAGAGTTGATCCACGGTGGCACTGCCCACGAATCCCGCCCCACCAGTTATGAGTATCTTTGCACCTTCAACAGGATTCATTTTATTTCCTTCTGCTCCCCTGACTTATTGGCTTCATCATTCTTTGAACTACTAAATAGTCTGTTGTCATTACTGGCGATAACGGATAACTTTTGCGGGTACACCGGCCACGACAGCATATTCCGGCACATCCGCGGTCACAACTGCACCTGCACCTACGATGGCGTTGGCTCCTACGCGAACACCAGGAAGGATTGTTGCATTGGTGCCGATATCTGCTCCGTAGCCGATGATTACTGGTTTAATCGTAAGCTCGGTGGCAATGATGGGAACATCAGTTGGATTGCCTGTATGTGAAGAGCCAAGCACCTTTGCTCCCGGCCCCCATCCAACATAATCTTCGATAACCAAATTTCGCGCATCGAAGTAGGCATGAGGACCGATCCAGACATGGCTACCTATGCGGCATGTACCATCGTAGCGACCTTGAATCATCGTCTGCGATCCGAGGAAGACAGCATCGCCAAGTTCCATGGTTTCAGCATGTTTTAGGACGACTCCTGGTCCTGTCTGGAGGGAATGCCCCGCAGCCCTGCACATTGCCCGAACAAGAACTCGTCGCATCTGTGACTCAAAGGGACCCTCTTCGTTTCTATATCTGGAAAAAAGGGCCAGCAACTCCGATGAGGAATAAGTCTGTTTCAGGTGAGAGGCGAACTCCCACTCCCAGGAGGGATCTTCCACGACTTTTTTGCTTCCGAAGACGGCAGGCACTGTCCTCGCTTCAGAGGCAATCATAGCTTCTTGGTCAACCGACATAACAACTCTCCTTCAATTCTGAGGCGACATGTGCAATTGCCTCAGAATTGATTCCGGGATACATAGGAAGCGAAAGAATACGATCCTTTACTCTTTCGGTCACTGGAAAATCTCCCTCTTTGTAAGAGAGAAAACGATACGCCTTCTGGAGATGTAAAGGTGTCGGATAGTGCAATCCGGATTCGATACCGGCTTCCGACAATTGCTCGCGAAGCGAATCGCGCTTATTGGATTGAATAACGTAGAGGTGATAGACGTGCCGGTTGTAGGGCATTTCGGTCGGGATTTCAACTTCTGTCTCTCTCAGTGCCGCGTCATATTCAGCTGCGGCCAACCTGCGCTGGTTGTTCCAGCGATCGAGATACTTCAGCTTGACAGAAAGAATTCCTCCTTGAATTCCCTCCATCCTCATATTTAGTCCCGGAAAGACATGCTCGTATCGCTTGGAGGATCCGTGATCGCGCCACAGCCGAATCCGTTGGGCGAGTTCCGGATCGTTGGTGGTCACGGCTCCGCCTTCGCCACAGGCACCAAGATTTTTTCCTGGGTAAAAGCTAAAGCACCCGGCTACTCCGAACGATCCTGCTTTCCGTCCCTTGTACTCCGCACCGTGGGCCTGACATGCATCTTCAATAACAGGTATACCGTGGCGGTCAGCAATCTCCTGAATAGCATCCATGTCCGCCACCTGCCCGTACAGATCGACAGGAATGATCGCACGGGTTCTGCTGGTGATTGCCGCTTCAAGCAAATTCGGGTCCATCGTGAAGCTTACGGGGTCGATGTCGACGAACACCGGTAGCGCTCCGACCGCCGAGATAGCTTCAGCAGTTGCAATGAACGTGTGCGGAACGGTAATTACCTCATCTCCGTTACCAATATTGAGTGCAGCCAATGCAAGATGTAGTGCCGCGGTCCCAGTGTTTACTGCGACACAGTGGCTCGTTCCTACATATGCAGCGAACTCCTGCTCGAACCGTTGAACTTCCGGACCCAATACAAAGGCCGAGCTATTGAGAACGCGGTCGAATACCTCCCGGAGCTCATCACTGATTCCATCATGCAGGGATTTAAGATCAACAAAGGGAACCTTCATGCTTCCTCCACTCTCTTCAAAAGACGGGCAGGATTACCTGCCACGATGGTGTTCGGCGGAACATCACGAGTCACAACGCTTCCTGCGCCTACGATGGCGGATTCGCCGATCGTGACTCCGCAGAGAATTGTGCAACTTGTTCCTATGGATGCGCCTCGCTTTACGAGCGTCGGCACGACCTGCCAATCGGCTTCGTTTTGCAGGCTGCCATTCGAGTTTGTGGATCGAGGATGCTTGTCGTTAATAAAGGAGACATTATGTCCTATAAAAACGTCATCCTCGATCTTGACTCCTTCGCAGATGAAGGTATGGCTCGAGACTTTGACATTCTTTCCGATCTCCGAGTTTTTTTGGATCTCGACAAAGGTTCCAATCTTACTGTTCTCTCCGATGGAGCATCCGTAAAGATTGACGAAGGCAAAGATACGTACACCAGCGCCCAGCTTGACATCGGGAGCGATGCGACTAAATTCCGCCGAGACTGCATAGTGAGGAGTTTCGACGGCTCCCGCGTCTAGATCCATCGAAAGCGGATTTGTCATAAGTTGACTTGTCATTAGGCCGCTCCGCGACTGAGTGTGAGTTCGTCAGCGAGGGTGACGAGTTTGCCGCGCTGTTTCATCGAAAGAGATGCACTCTCCAGGATGCGAACAACTCGAAGACCGGCTTGTCCACCAGTGATAGGTTCCGCCCCTGTCTTTATGCAGTCCGCGAAGTGCTGAATCTCGACTTTGAGCGCTTCTGACACATCCAGTTGAGGAGCGAACATGTCACCTGAACGGTATCCGACCAATGCCTTATAAAGAGAATCGGGCGTCGAGTTTACTGTGATTCCTTTGTCATAGATCTTGACTTTCTCGCTAGGCTCCATGTCGTCATACACGACCATCTGCTTGCTCCCGCCTACCAGTGTGCGTCGCACTTTGACAGGGGATAGCCAGTTTACGTTCACATGAGCGATCACATTTTCTTCGAAGAACATGGTGATGTAAGCCAGGTTCTCCGTGCCGCCGAAGACATGATTGATGCCTGTGGCGGCAACCGCACACGGTGTCGACGGAAGAATATAGTCCATGATTGCCAGATCGTGAACGGCGAGGTCCCAGATCACATCAACATCTCGTTGGAAAAGACCGAGATTGATTCTGGTCGAATCGTAATAAAGGATGTCTCCCAGTTTTCCGGAATCAGCAATCTCTTTGATCTTGCGTACGGCGCCTGTGTATACGAACGTGTGGTCCACCATAAGCACAAGATTGCGCCTGGCGGCTTCATCGATCAGGTGCATAGCCTGCTCCGATGTGGAGGTCATAGGCTTCTCGACCATGACGTGTTTACCACTTTGCAAAGCTTGCAAAGCAAGCTCATAGTGCGTAAAGACCGGCGTTGCGATCGCAATCGCATCGATCTTTGGATTGTTGAGCAGTTGTTGGAAGTCCGTCGTCGTTTCAACTGACGGATAACGGCTCTTAACCAGTTTCAGCCGTTCTTGGTTCATGTCGCTCACTGCTACAACCTGCGTCTCAGGAACTTCAAACAGATTGCGGACCAAGTTTGGTCCCCAGTATCCATAGCCAACTACTCCGAAATTCACCACGCTAACTCTCCCGATTGCGTAACTTTTAACCGCCAATTGCATGCTCGTGCAAATCATTTGCATAATTTCTGCACTGTAGCGAGATTCATGACATCACTTGCATGATTTGGAACGGCTGACTGCTGCAACGCAATCTCTAGAAGCATGTAGACTTCCAAACTTGCAGCTCATCATGAGAAGGGCAGGCGTAGATTGATCTTTTGGTCGGAAGGGATTATGGCATGAAGGTCTTGCCCAAGCGTGGCAAGCCGCCTTCTTTTATCTTGTACAAGAGCGTGCGGTAGCTGATATCGAGTGATTGTGCGGCTTTTCGGCGGTTCCAATTATGCGCTTCAAGCACGCTCAAAATAATCTTGCTTTCGAGGTGCTGGACCGCTCGCTTGGTTTGAACCCTCAACGGAACTGTAAGATCAATCGCTTCAGAACAAGCCAATTGCCCTGAAGAGGGCTTCATCGCTGAGAGAACGTACTCCTCGCCGCCTAGAACAACATATCGTTTGGCGATATTTTCAAGCTCACGTATGTTGCCAGGCCAATGATAAGAGGCAAGCGCCTTCATTAAGGAGGGGCTCGGAGGAACAGGATTTTTTCCGAACTTCTGGCCGTACAGTTTGACGAAATGGTTCATCAGAATCGGCACATCCGTGACGCATTCACGTAGGGCTGGCATTTGTATTCTCAATACGTTGATGCGATGGAAAAGGTCAGCCCGAAAGGTTCCATTTTCAACCTCGGCTTCAAGGTCGCGATTTGTGGCACAGACCAAAAGGACGTCGATAGGTCTCTCTTCACGAAGACCAATAAGACGAAAATCCTGCAACTTATGCAAAAGTTTGCTTTGAAGTGTAAGGTCTAACTCTCCAATTTCGTCCAAGAACAATGTGCCGCCATCGACTTGTTCCGCCTTGCTGAATAGTTCCAATTCGAAGAATTGGTTCGACATTGCCGGGCAGTTCAGTTTTAGAAACTTGTTCGCATGTCGTGAGCTCATGTTGTGCAAGAGTTGGGCGGCTAACTCTTTGCCTGTTCCACTCTCACCCGTGATAAGCACAGGAAGATTAGCCAGAGAGGCCCTCTGTAGCTGGTCGCAAATCCGATAGATCTCCGCTGAGTTACCTACAATTGAGTTACCTATGATAAAGTCCACCCGGTCGAAAGCCATGAATTTTGGGCATTTGGGTCTGGACCAGCACGTATCTTTCCAAAGTTGAAGCGGCCTCCATATCAAGTCAACTTCAGAGAAATAAAGGAATGTTGATTCAATGGCATCACCCGACATTTCCGTAAATGTGCTATTGATAATGACGATGCTTTAAAAACACCCTTCGCGAAACAGTCGAGAACTGCAAAGACGCAGGCTCAGGCTGCGCAGCGATAATTCAAGAGAGACGTAGTGAGAGGTTGTTTTTGACAAAGGGGCTGTCACGCGGCGTGGCAATCTGGCTCATGCAGGCCTCCATGACAGGCGCTCTGTTGACACAAGCCCATAGTCCTGCCGTACCTCCTCCACCGGGTGCAAAATCACAGATATGCCGCGACCGACCGGTTCCCCAGCTGGTGGATATCACCGCAAAGACGGGCATCCGATTTCGTCATCTCTCCGCGACCGATAAAAAATACATTGTCGAGTCGATGAGCGGAGGCGTAATCGTTATTGACTACGACGGCGACGGTTGGCAAGATCTCTATTTCACCAATGCGCCTACCGTGGAAATGGCCCTCAGGGGAGAGAAGGCTCGAAGCGCGCTTTTCCATAATAATCACGATGGCACCTTCACGGATGTAACCGATAAGGCCGGCGTAGGTTTTCCCTGCTTTGCCATGGGAGGTGCCGTAGGCGACTACAACAATGATGGCTATCCCGATATCTACGTAACCTGTCTGGGAGGAAATGTACTCTATCGGAATAATGGGAATGGCACTTTTACCGACGTGGCGAAGCAGGCTGGTGTAACCGACGGACGATGGTCGACGGGCGCCGCTTTCGGCGACTATGACGCCGACGGTTTCGTCGACCTTGTGGTGACCAACTACGTCGACTTCCACCTGACCGATCTACCCGGTTTTGGGAAGGCTTCGACATGCCGGTATCGCGGCATCGATGTTCAGTGCGGACCGCGCGGGTTAAAGGGCGCGGGCGACTCACTCTTTCATAACAATGGCGATGGGACCTTTACCGATGTGTCGAAAACTGCAGGCGTCAGTGATCCCAATGGCTACTATGGCCTCGGTGTAGTGTGGGCGGATTTCAATAATACCGGCAGGCCGGATATATACGTGGCCAACGATTCGACTCCTAATTTCCTTTACCGGAATGACGGCAAAGGAAAGTTTACGGAGATCGGTCTGGAATCCGGAACGGCCGTGAGCGCAGATGGGTCTGAGCAGGGATCGATGGGTGTGGCTGTAGGAGATTATGACCACTCGGGGCGGTTTTCCATCTATGTGACCAACTTCTCTGACGAAGACAATGCTTTCTACCAAAACCTTGGGAAGTATGACTTCCGTGATATCTCTTACGATGCCGGAGTCGCGGTTGCTGCTCTCCCATGGGTCAAATGGGGAGATGCCTTTGTCGATCTCGATAATGACGGTTGGCTGGACTTACTGGCAGTGAACGGACAAGTTTATCCGCAGGTCGATTCACTCCCGTCAGGAGCGCGCTATCGTCAGCCCAAGAACCTCTTCCTGAACAAGCGGGATGGCACATTCTGCGATGCCGGTCAGCAGGCGGGTACCGCTCTCATAGATCCACGTGTCAGTAGAGGGCTCGCCGTCGCCGATCTTGATAATGACGGCAATGTCGACGCCGTAGTCGGAGATATTGATGGAATTTCCATGATCCTTCATAACGAGGGAGTCCCGGGGATGCATTGGGTCAGTTTCGAGCTCGCCGGGACCAAAAGCAACCGCCTCGGCTTAGGAGCGAGGGTGACGATCACGTCTGGTGGCATTACTCAGACCGACGAAGTTCGCAGCGGAGGAAGCTATCTCTCCCAGAGCGATCTTCGTGTCCATTTCGGCATTGCGAATGCTTCTAAGATTGATTCCATTGAGGTTCGCTGGCCATCGGGAAAGACGGAACGCCTGGGCGCGTTTGCTGCGGATCGCTTTTATTATCTGAAGGAAGGGAGTGGCTCAGTCAGTGCTGAGGCCATCCATTCGCATTTCCAGCGCTAACCGTTTCCGGACGCTGAAATTGAGCAGCGGCCTATAACAAGTGCCCTTAGCGAAAGTAATTAGAGCCCCTGCCTTCCTCCACTTCAGAGAGGTTAGGAACCGATACGGCACCTACAGTGCCGGACCATCCAAAAACTGGGCATTATTCACTAAATCCATTCAGATTTGGTATTCCACTTGGATTACTGGGGAATCCGTTTGCTTATCGGGTCCTGAAGATTCGGCTTGACAATCAAGACATCGAGCAATTAAACGTTTTGGCGCATTATTTTCCTGATTTAAAACGTTGCCTAAAACAGTTTAGTACTGAAGATTGTCACCAAAATGTCTACCCTCACAGGGATCTCAAAATTTTCAGTAGAGCCCATGAGGAACACAGAAAAAATTGAGCTGAACCAGCCCGAGACGGTCCAGCCGAATGAACCCTTTAGGAGGCAATACCATGAAGAGATCAGCGAACTGGTCGCTTCTTGTGGCTCTGGTGACGATCCTGTTACTGAGCCCGCTTGCGATAAACGCACAAAAACTTACTGGCACGATCAGTGGCTCCGTGACGGATAGCTCAGGGGCTGCTGTCCCCGGAGCATCTATCGTCGTGACGAACGTCGCGACTTCTAAAACCTACAAGGCAACGGCCGATACTCAGGGCAACTACACGATTACTGAACTTCCCGATTCCACCTACAATGTGAAAGTTACGGCTGCGAACTTCAAAGAGTTCAATGCGACGAACGCCGTAGTTCACGTTGCGACGACGACCACTGTCGACGCTCCACTTCAGGTCGGAAGCGTCACCGAGGCCATCACGGTCCAGGCAAACGCTCTTCAGGTTCAGACAGATAGCGCCACCTTAGGCGAAACGGTCGATGGGACCCAGGTAAAGGAACTCCCCCTGAACGGCCGCAACTTCGTACAGCTGACGCAGCTTCAACCCGGCGTTTCAGCCGCAAATGGCTTTCAAAACACTGGCAAGGGCCTGAACGGCGGCGTGGATATGTCCGTGAATGGCAATCCGACGACGAATAACCTGTTCCTGGTCGATGGCGTGAACAACAACGACGTGGGATCCAATCGCACCATCTTGATTTATCCGTCTAACGAGGCGATCGCTGAGTTCAAGATGCTGTTGAACAGCTATGGGCCCGAATATGGACAAGCTTCCGGTTCAGTCATCAGCATTATCACTCGCAGTGGAACCAACGCTTTCCATGGAAGCGCGTTCTATAACGGTCGCAACGATGCGTTGAACACTTATACCTACTTCTCTGCGCCCAACGGGGGCAAAGGTCTGCCTCTCGATGGCAAGGACAAGCAGCGCCGCAACGATTGGGGCTACTCGATCGGCGGGCCAGTCATTCGAGATAAGTTATTTTTCTTCTGGAACCAGGAATGGAATCACGAGATTAAAGGCCGTCAGGTGAGCGCCTGCGTGCCGACCGCAGCCGAACGCGCTGGAGATTTTTCGACGCTCGGTTGCAACACTTCAGGTCTGCCGAATTTTAGCGCTGTTCCAGCATCGAAGCTGGCTGGGCCATATAAGCTGGCTGCTGTGGATCCTTCGGCTGCGACGGTTATGCAGCTGCTTCCGTTGCCGAACACTCCGAATGGAGCACTGAACTCCAACGGCCAGAACTGGTCGATGTCTCTTCCAACGGCGCTGCAGTGGAGACAGGAAAACGCCCGCGTTGACTACGACCTGAATCATTCCAACCACATCATGGGTCGATATACACAGGACACCTGGACCAACCCCGCCTTCAATGCCGGTTATTGGGGCGATACCGTCTATCCGGCCTTAAACAGCAACTGGGCACAACCTTCGAAGTCGATAACGGCGCACTGGACTTCGACCATCCGAAGCACGTTAGTGAATGATGCCGCCTTCAACTACTCCAACAATCGCATCGTAATCACCGCGGGTGGGACAAATCCGGATCTTCTGCCGCAGGTCACAGCAGCCGTTCCTACACTCTATTCGGAATCGCTGAAGCACAGCCAGCTTGGCGTGCCGACGGTAGATTTCGGCTCTTATGGAGGCAAAACGTCGCTGCAGGCTCCCTGGCAGAATCAGCTGGACATCTACAGCTTCCGGGACGATCTCTCCTGGGTAAAAGGGCAGCATACGTTCAAATTCGGTGCATTCTTCGGCTTCAATGGCAAAAACGAAGACGTCAATAGCAGCACGGGCGAGCGTCCGACAATTGGCAGCGTTGCCACCAATGCCGGCGGTATCGATACTAACGACGGACTGGCGAACCTTGAGTTGACGAACAATGTCTTCAACATCAACGAAACATCGACGAATATTCGTGCTCAGCTCCGTTGGCGTGATTATGAGTTCTATGCGGGAGATACCTGGAAGGTATCGTCGCGTGTGACGCTGAACTATGGGGTCCGTTATTCGTTGCTGTTGGCTCCCTTTCAGCCGGATAATCAGATCACCAGCTTTCAGCCGCAGCTCTATGATCCATCCAAACCTGCCAGCGACGCCTGTAATGGGTTGTGGGTCGCGCCCGGAACGGATCCTTGCGGAGACGCGAATAAGCAGTTCGGAACAAACTTCAGCAGCGGGACACCGGGGCCGAACCGGTCGCTGGTAAAGAATGGATACAACCACTTTGCTCCGCGCATTGGCGTGGCGTGGGATGCTTTTGGCACTGGGCTGACGGTCTTCCGGGCAGGACTTGGCCAGTTCTATCAGCGTGAACGGATCTCTCGGTACACACTGGTTTCCAATGCTCCGTTTGCTCTGACAACCAACAATTATCCACGTACGCTGGGGGGAGCAACGCCTTCGAGTCTATCCGGAACAGCAAGCCCGTCTGGTGGCCAAGACCCGAGTGCCACCTTGCCGAACTCGTGGCAGTGGAACCTGGCTATCGAGCAGCAGATCGGCCGAAATACGACGTTCCAGATGGCCTATGTGGGAAACCGTGGAATTCATCTGACCAGTTCCTATGACGTCAATTCCATTGCTCCTAACAACTGGATGGCAGCAACTTTCGCGAACAGCGGAGATGTCAATAAGTTTCGTCCTTATCCTGCGGGGGGCAATAACAGTACCTTGACCTACTGGGCACACGGAGGCAGCTCCAACTACAACGGTCTGCAGATTTCACTCCACAGTCGGATCGGCGATGTTCTGCAACTCGGAGCGGCGTATACATGGTCGCATGCCCTAACGGATGTCGTTACCGACGACTCGAGCGGAGGCATCGGCAATCAGGCGCGTACTTATTACACGATGCCACGCCTCGACTACGGCACCTCCAACGTAAACCGGCCTAATATGTTCGTCGTCAATGCCATATGGTATCTGCCCAAACTGCGTGGAGCCAATACGATGGAACGCACCATTATTGGGGGCTGGGAGTTGGCAACAATCTTGTCGGCCCAGAATGGTAACAATTTCACTATCTTCCAGGGAGCGCATGAGAACAATCTCGGTATCGATCCCGTAACTGGCACGACTTACACCAGTCAGCTGAATCAGAGCGGCGCTCTCGTTCAAACCGGCTATACGCCTCCGCAGCGACCGCTGATGACAGGGCAGAGCTGTGTCACCGGTCGGCACGATAACACGATCATCAACCCAGAAGCATTTACGCTGATTGGATATGCTCTGGGCACGATTCCCAACAACGTGGCCCCACGAGGATTTTGTGGAGGACCGAACTTCAACAACACCGATCTGTCGCTGGACAAGAACTGGGGCATCTTCCATGAGCGAGCCACAATCAAGTTCAGCCTGGACTTCTTCAACCTCCTCAATCACCCGAACTTCAACCCATCCTCGCTTTCGCAGAACTCACCCATTTCGGCAGTCAATTGTGGTGGCGTGATCGGACATGATGCAACATCAGGTCATGCTCTCTACGCTCCCTGTAGCGCGACGAACAATATTGTCAGCGGGCAGGATCTGCAATCGGGTTTTGGAACGTCGAGCGGCCTGATTGGAAATGCGCGTCAGATTCAATACGGTCTGCACGTGAACTTTTAGAAACTGGCCGGCAGATTCCAGCGATAGGAATCTGCCGGCTCTGTAGCTAAACTATTCCTGTAAACTAGGCGACCTTGTTCACATGTCTTTATAAGCGCATGTTTCCTGCAATGCGATTCGCACTGTTGGCGGCTCTGTGTGTTCTTGGAATCGCCCTCAATGTCAGCGGGCAATCGAGCTCCGCGGTCGTCGACGATCCGGAGTTCGAGCAATTGCAAAAATTGCTGGATCAGCAGCAACGGGCTACGGCCTCGGGAAACCCGGATGCTGTTGTCGTTTCATCGCAGTCTCTGACAAGACTCGCTATCCGCCAGTTTCATAAGGTCGATACTGCGCTCAAGCATTCTGAAGGCTCTGCATCGCAGATGCGGAGTCTTAGAGAGCGTGAGCGTCAGCTTAGACAGATACTTTCTAATGGATTCAATGACTGGGGAACGTCAGACGCAAAGCGGGGACAGTATGGTGATGCGCTCCATCACTTTCAGGAAGCGGAGCGATGGGACGCATCTACACCAGGGCTAATGCGAAATCTTGGGGCCGCTGCTTTTGAGTTGGAGAATTACGCCGAAAGCATCCGAGTTCTCGGACCTATTGTTTCGAGAAGTCCGGAAGACGAGCGATCCCGTCTGATGCTTGCGATGTCACAATTTTCTTTGGAGCGATTTGCAGAAGCGGTCGCAAACTTTGCGATCGTTAGCGATCTGACGATGCAGGATGCCCGAACGGCATATGCGTGGGCGTACTCTCTGGTTCGAACGAATCACCCGCAACAAGCTAATGCAATTGCAGACATTTTGAGGACGCGAAGCCTGCCACAGGATATCCGCCTTCTCATCTGCAAGTTGTATACAGCATCGGAAAGCTATGAACTGGCGATTCCATGCCTTCGCGAATTGATGCAACAGAATCCTTCGATGTCGGACGTGCATTATGAACTTGGCGCCACGTTGATTCGCTTGGATAGACCGGAACAGGCCATTCCGGAACTGCGTGCCGAGTTGGTGATCAATCCAAATGATATGGATGCGAAGTATGACCTGGCCTATGCCCTACTCGAGGGTTCGCAGAAAGAAGAAGCCATCGAGCTGTTGCGATCTATATTGACATTGAATCCGAATTACCCCCAAGCACAGTATCAACTCGGCAAAGTGCTTCTTGAAGGCGGAAACATCAAGGAAGCAATCGAACACCTCGAGATTGCGGCTCGTCTTGATTCTGCAAGTGATTTTGTACATTACCAACTTCAGGTGGCTTATCGTCGCGCAGGACGAACATCTGATGCCAATCGCGAATTGCAGCGATACAAAGACCTGAAAGCTGGCAAGCGCGAGGGAGTAGTCCTTCATGAGAACACCCCAGCAAAACATCCCTAGAATTCAATTCTCATGGAACAAGGCACGTGTATGGAAAAGCGCTCTTTATTTATTTTGAACACCACATAAACTCTGTTTTGTGTGCCCCCGAAGAATCCAATCGCTAATGCGCGTTGATTTGAAGCAAAATTTAAATTGATTCCTCTATAATTACTGCCTAAGCGCGAGTGGGTGGATTTGAAGTCTGCGTGTGACGCGGAACCTAATTTCAACATGAGGAAAAGGCATGCCAGAGGAACAAAACAAGCTCGCTAAATTGATGAGGAAATCCCCGCCTGAATTGGCGGCGTCTGTAAAGTGGCACATCCTTAATCTTCAAAGGTCTTGCCTCTCGAAAATGCGCTTCGGGCTTACTCCATGGACGCCTACTGGCGTTGTTCCACACTTCACCGCGTACTATCCAGATTCGATCAAGTCATTTCATGGCAGGGACGATCTGTATCGCCGTTGGATACGTGGAAATAAGATCAACAACAATGGCGATGCGACCAGATTCATGGCGCTTTTACTTAATTTGCGCCAACTTCAAAGCGAAGAAATCGACGGTGATTTCGTTGAATTGGGTGTCTGGAAGGGAAATTCGGCGGCGGTTTTGGCTTCGTATGCCGCAGAATCACAAAGAAAGTTGTACCTTTTCGATACTTTCTCTGGTTTTGACGAACGGGATACGGTTGGGGAGCGCAGCGCTGAGCCCGGCTATTTTGGGGATACTTCTATGGACTACGTGAAAGCAACTGTAGGCCACAGTTCCACCACCGTATACGTCCCGGGATATTTCCCCGAATCAATCATTCCTGAAGTTCAGTCGGCCAGGTTCGCTCTCGTCCATATAGATTGTGATCTCTATACACCGATGAAGGCAGCCTTGGAGTTTTTCTATCCTCGGACCAACAAAGGTGGAATGATGATTCTTCACGATTATTCATCTGGTACTTGGAATGGTGCCACTCAGGCCATTGACGAGTTTCGTAAAGCCACCGGCGAATATATTTCCCTATGGGCGGATAAGTCAGGAACGGCAATGCTTAGAAAGTCACATTAGCCCGATTTGGCTCCCATCGCAAAATCACACAGCGAAATCTTCTCTCTTCAACGGTGAAATCAAGCCTCATTGTATTGCGACGATTACGTGCAAACGGTCGTCGCGCTCGCGAGGTCGTTAAAATTACACCGACACGGCACTGCCCGTTCCTTAGCGGTTCCAAGTCTTTGTGCGGTGTTTTTATTGCTCAAGAGATCTCTAAGAAGATGGCATGTTATAAGCGGTTGCAGTGATTGTCAGCGCAACGGACAGTTCTACCTTGCCATTCTTCGGCTCAGCATCAAGGGTATTGCGAGAGAGTTATCTTCCCCCAAAGCACAACACGATGATAGCTTGATCCTTTAGCGGGATTCACCCGTCGCAGCAAAAAGAGCAATCATCAGGCTCACGCTATAAGGAAAGGGTTGGGAATGAGGGAAGCAATTCTTATCACGAGCGGAGATCTTCGAGAGTCTGCAAACCGTGCATGCTGGCCTGCACAAGCAGTTCTGGAGGAGAAGCTGACGGAGTGTTTTGCCAACGAGGGAGTAGTTCTTAGGAGAGCGTTTCCGATAGACAAGGCGAAAGGGCATGGGTTTAATTCCAGCCAGCGTATGGGCATGGATATCTTCGCGGGCATTGATCCTGAGGCTAATCTTGTCTTTGCTACGGCTGCATGGCAGTACACACATCACGTGCTTCCGGGTATGCGCAGCCATCGTGGCCCTATCCTGACCGTGGCGAATTGGTCCGGGCAGTGGCCAGGGTTGGTGGGCCTGCTGAATCTGAATGGATCGTTGGTAAAAGCTGGCGTTCCTTTCTCCACTCTATGGAGTGAAAACTTCGATGATCAATTTTTCCTGAATGGGCTCAGGCAATGGATCGAACGGAAGGTTGTCGTGCATGACGTTTCGCATGTGCGCGATTTAGAACTTCAGAAGCTTCCTCGGCAAGCAACGGATCTAGGCGGCCGACTTGCGAAGGAACTGCGGGAACGCAAGATTATTCTTGGTGTCTTCGATGAAGGATGCATGGGCATGTACAACGCCATTATCGACGACGAGATGTTGAATCCAGCTGGATTTTTCAAAGAGCGATTGAGTCAATCGTCCCTCGTGGCGCGAATGCGTACCGTATCGGATGAAGAAGCTCAGGCAGTTCGTGTTTGGTTGGATGCGAAGGGCATGAAGTTCACTACGGGCAGCGATCCGACGACAGAGCTTACTGATCAGCAGATTCACGAACAGTGCAAGATGTATATCGCATCCGTCAGAATTGCCGCTGACTTTTCGTGTGATGCAATTGGGATTCAGTACCAACAAGGCCTGAAGGACATGGTTCCAGCCTCCGATTTGGTAGAGGGACTGCTGAATAATGCATTACGCCCACCGGTCTATGACGAACATACGAAGTCAGAGCTGTACGCAGGGGGGCCGCTGCCACATTTCAACGAAGTAGATGAATGTGCCGGTGTGGATGCCATCTTGACCAACCGATGCTGGTCAGCACTCGGTATGGATCCATCAACGACGCTGCACGATGTGCGTTGGGGCGAGAGCTACAGCAGCGATGAAATCTCCGATTTCGTGTGGGTTTTACAGATATCGGGTGCGGCACCGGCAAACCATTTTGTGGGTGGATATGCCGGCTCGTCCAGTGACAGGCAGCCAGCGATGTATTTCCCGTTGGGTGGAGGCTCTCTGAAAGGCGTCGGGCGAAAAGGGAACATTGTATGGAGTCGTGTCTTCGTTGAGCGAGGGTCATTGCATATCGATATCGGCCTTGGATCTGTCGTGGAATTGCCGACGGCAGAGGTAGAGCGCCGATGGAAAAACACAACTCCTCAATGGCCTTTGGTGAATGTCGTCTTCTATGGCGTTTCAAGAGATGCTTTTATGGCACGCCACCGTGCAAATCATGTCAATGTCGCTTACGCTAGCGACCTTGATCAGGCGAAACACGCGCTTGCTGTAAAGGCTTCTATGGCGAAAGAGCTTGGCATTCAGGTTCACCTGTGCGGTAATGTTGGCCAGGAACATTCATGAAACTATCGTCCCATGTAATCAAGAGCACCGTTGTGGGAGCTCTAGGCGGCCTCCTTTTCGGCTTTGACACTGCAGTCATCTCCGGAACGACGGCTGCTTTGACGCAACAATTCCATCTATCTGAAGCGGCTCTCGGCTTCACAGTAGCGAGTGCTTTATGGGGCACAGTTATTGGCGCTATCTTTGCAGGCATCCCAGGTCAAAGATATGGCCGACGCGATAGCCTGCGAGCGATGGCAGCCCTATACGTCATCTCAGCGGTGGGGTGCGCCTTTGCCTGGAATCTATCATCGCTCATTTTATTTCGATTCATAGGAGGGCTGGGCATTGGCGGGTCTTCTGTGCTTGGCCCGATGTATATTGCAGAGATAGCTCCTGCCCATTGGCGTGGCAGGCTGGTGGGATTTTTCCAGGTAAATGTCGTTTTTGGCATTCTGCTCGCTTACATCTCGAACTATCTCCTGGGAAGTTTGCAACTTGGTGCGTTGGAGTGGAGATGGCAACTTGGAATCTCCGCTCTCCCTGCGTTTCTTTTTCTGATCGCACTTTTCTTCATCCCACGGAGCCCACGCTGGCTTCTGACTCAGTCCAGAAACGATGAGGCATTGGAGGTTCTTCGACTTACAGAGGTAGAAAATCCCAGGCGCGAGATGGAAGAAATTCTTCAATCGTTGCGCGAAGATGGACAGGGCAAATCCGAGTCACTGACTGCGCGCAGGTACCGGCTGCCAGTGTTTCTGGCGATCACAGTGGGGATGTTTTGCCAGCTGACTGGTATCAATGCAGTGCTCTATTACCTCAACGACATATTTGCGCTAGCGGGAGCAACAAAGGTATCCGGAAATCTGCAGGCGATCGCAGTAGGCATGACTAATCTTGTGGCCACACTCATTGCAATGTCGGTTATCGACCGCCTGGGACGAAAAAAGTTACTGCTTTCAGGTACGGTTGGCCTTGTAGGATGTCTTTCCGCAATCGGATATATGTTCTACACTCACCAGCATCTCGGCCTGCTCGTCTGGTTCTTGATGCTGTACATCGCGTTCTTCGCTATCTCCCATGGGGCCGTGGTCTGGGTTTACATCAGCGAGGTATTTCCGACACGTCTTCGCGCAAAAGGACAAAGCCTGGGTAGCTCATCCCATTGGATCACCAATGCAATCATCTCGCTTATCTTCCCACTGCTTGCAAAGTCATCGGGATCGGTTCCTTTCTTCTTTTTCGCGGCCATGATGGTACTGGATCTGTTGCTCATCTGGTTCTACTATCCGGAGACTGCGCGAGTCTCGCTTGAGAAGATGCAACATGCTATTGCGCACGATTAGCAAGTTGGATCTCTCATGTGCTGAACAATGTAGTTATGCCAAGCAAACCAGCATTTTCTCCCAACAGTGCCGGCCGCACATCCACTACTCCCCACGGAGTCCAGGCATGTCTCTGAATGTATTGGGTAAGAGACGGCAAGATTATGGGAGAGGACTTAATTGCACCACCACCAACGATAACAGTGTCGGCATCATAGGCATGGACCAGCGTGACGGTTGCGGCACCCCATACTTGGATACAGTGTTCCAATAAGGCAATCGCGCCTGGATCGCCTCTTTCACAAGCCTCTCCCAAGCTGCGAAAGTCGGAATAGACACGTCCCGTCTCCCCAGATAACAACATAAATTCCGGCCTCTTACTGATTTCACTTAAATGCCAGGTAGAGGCCTCAGTCTCGACACAGCCAAGGTTCCCGCAGAAACACTTCGTGGCTGTCAAACTCACGCTGAAATGGCCACCCCGTGCGGCAGCCAACGAATAACGACCGCGTATTGGCTTGCCTTCCATAATCGCAGCGGTTCCAAATCCTGTTCCGAGAAGAACCATCACAACATCATTGGCATCCTTAGCGGCTCCGCCTACCCATTCTCCAAGCAAGGCTAGCCGAGCATCATTTTCAAGTTGAAAAGGAAGTCCAAAGGTCTCTCGACCCCATGACGCCAGGTCTAAATCCATTACGTCGTTAAACTTTTCACCGAGACACCAAACCCTGTTTCGTCTCGTGTCGACAAGTCCGCAAAAAGCCATTCCGACTCCGCAGCATTGTGACAAACCTATGCCGGCCTCAGACAAAAGCCGGTACAGTATCTCCTTCAACGTTGGAAGAAGTGATCGTAATGATGCTCCCCGCTCAACAGGGATCGTTTTGCTCACGACAATCCCTGTTTGATACGCGATGCCACAAGTAGCATGCCCGCCACCCAATTCGATGCCTAAGATATATTGACGTTTTGACATGTCTCTTCTTTAGCTGCCATCACATCGTAAAGTCTTTTCGTTGCGGGATTTTCACGAAAGTTTCGAAAACGCAAACGGCTGATGAGTGGCCTATACCCTTTTCACCATCAGCGGGGCCACTTGCGTCCATAATGCTATTTATCCTGGATTTCCCAGAAGTTTCTATTGGTATAGATGAGCGATGCTCTTTCGATATGCCTCATAAAAATCTTCAAGAGCATCTTCAGGCTTTTGTAAATGTGGAAAGTGATGACTTGGGAGGACAATGGGCTTTATACCACGCGCGAGAAGTTTTTCTGCTGTGGCCGATCGCACCATATTGATTGCCATCGCTCCAGTAAGCGTCGACACGGGTCCGGTTGGCCAGTCGAGTCCTTCTATCTTTTGGGCACAGTCCCCCGGAGGGCACTGGTTGTCGATGACTACATCTGCTAAATCAATAAGCTTTTTACCTGAGGGATGATTTGCTGAGGACTGTTCCGAATGCTGACGGGAAACCAGGGCAATCACTTTCAGCCCTCTCGTTCGAGCCCCCATAGCCATTTCTACGATGAGGGGTCGGATGCCGCTTGTGGAAACCAGAATGAAGGAGTCATTTGGACCGAACTTAAAACTCTTCAGAATCTCTTCAGCTAAACCCTGATACTTCTCAAGAGAGAGCGGAACCCGCAAGCCGTTGGACCCCACAATCGCTGTATGGTTTGACAGAGCGAGTTCCACGAGAGCGAAAAAACCAATAAGTCCGCCCTGCCGTGGGGTCATCTCGTCACACATAAAACGGGAGTGCCCGGAACCAAAAACAAAAACGAGCCCATTGTTTGCAATCGAATCTGCGCAAATTTTCGCGGCCGCGTCAACGTTTGAGCCCTGCGTGGCATGGAATCGCTGAAGATGTTCCATTGCGATATCAAAATAATCGGTTGCTGCGCTCATTCTCTGCTCCCTTTTTCTTCAAGCTACGACGTTGCAAAATTCCATTTTCTCTATAGCGGTATTTATAGATTCTCACAATAAATCAACATAATTGATCATATCATTGACTAATGATCAATTATGTTGAAATATATTGCCGTGCATGCGAATTCATAAAAGTACTCGTTTCATTGCTCGAGCGGATGTCGTTATCGTGGGCTCTGGTTCCGCCGGCTCCGTCGCCGCGATAGCAGCGGCACGCGAAGGCGCTAACGTTCTCCTCCTGGAGCGATATGGATTTCTTGGAGGCACGAGTACTGCTGTGTTGGATACCTTTTATGGGTTTTACACTCCAGGAAGCCAAGCATGCAAAGTCGTTGGAGGCGTCGCAGACGATGTGATTCGCCGGCTAAAGCAATTGGACAAAATAGTCGAACGGCCAAACACCTACGGGGCTGGGTTGGGAGTTACTTACCATCCTGATTATCTGAAGTGCGCATGGGAACAGTTGGTCCTGGAATCAGGCGCCAAGATCCTGATGAATTGTTGGGTACAAGATGTCGAGCTTAAATCGAATCGCATAACGAGCCTGATCGTAGCGACAAAACAGGGTTTGACAGAGATTGAAGGCAAGGTCTTCGTCGATGCTACCGGGGATGCGGACCTTTGTTATTGGTCTGAGTCTCCCTTCGAGTTGGCCGGCGACCATCATGATGCACAATCACTCACCACTACATTCCGTATGTGCAATGTTGATATAGAAGCGCGGCGCACGATCGATAAAACACGTTTTCATGCGCTGATGGAAGACGCTGTAAATCACGGTTATGAGCTTCCACGTCGGGAAGGAAGCGACCATATCACGACGGTAGATCGCATGTTGGCAACGAACATGACCAGAGTCAAGTCATTTGAGAAGCGTGCTTCAGATGTGATCAATGCTACTGATCCCACTTTTCTCAGTGATGCTGAAACCGAGGGGCGCAAACAAGCTCTTGAATACATCCGCTTTCTTCGCGATCGTGTCCCCGGATACGATCATGCCGAATTAGCTGCTTTCGGGACACAGATTGGAATCCGCGAGACGAGAAGAATCATCGGCGATTATGTGCTTAGCAGAGAAGATGTTCTATGTGCTCGCCAGTTCGACGATCAGGTCGGACTATGCGGTGCACCGATTGAAGAACATGGTTCCGGCGGTGTAACTAGATGGGAGTATCTGCCTGATGGAGAGTGTGTCGGGATTCCATATCGAACGTTGCTTCCCCAGAAGCTCGAAAACGTCTTCGTCGCAGGCCGATGCTTTTCCGCCACACACGATGCCCACGCAAGCGTGCGGAGCATGGCACAGTGCATGGCGATGGGCCATGCTGCGGGTAGCGCAGCGTCCTTGTGTGTACGTCAAAATACGGACAGCCGTTCACTGGCGTTCGGAGTCCTGCGTGACCGGCTCCTCTTCTCGAATGCAATTTTGCAACTAAGGTCAGGACGAGTCGCATGAGCGTGATCCGCACAGTGCTTGGTGATATTCCGAGGGATGATCTTGGCATCTGTTATGCCCACGAACACATCGTTATCGATCGGAGTTTCGTAACTCAGCAATACCCTGATTTCCTGCTTGAGGATGTCGATCGTATTGTGGCGGAGCTTCACGCGTTTCGTTCCGCGGGTGGACGTGCCATGGTCGATTCGATGCCTTGTGGTGGGGGCCGTAATGTGGCTAAACTCGCAGCTGTTTCTCGCCAGTCGGGAGTTCACATTCTTTGTCCTACCGGAGTTCACCTGGCGCAATATTATCCGCATGGCCACTGGACTGAACGAGCCACGGTTGAGCAACTCTCGAATATTTTTATCGACGAGATCGAACTTGGCATTGATGCAAACGATACCAATGGTCCAGTTCTTAACCGAAGCGCGCACAAGGCTGGTCTCATCAAGATTGCCAGCGGGCTAGATGTTATCGGAACACGTGAGCGGAGAATTTTCGAGGCCGCCGCCATCGCGCACTGTAGGACAGGTGCTCCTATACTGACACACACAGAGCAGGGAACAGCCGCCTTGATGCAGATTGAACTGTTATCCAGAATGGGAGTGAATCCCTCTCATGTTGTGATATCTCATCTCGATCGCAAGCCCGACATCGTCTATCACCGAGAGGTTCTTTCCTCCGGAGTATTTCTCGAATACGACTCCAGCTTTCGCTGGAAAACGGAAGACAATCCCACCCGGGATCTGTTAGTAGATCTTGCCGGTCATGGTTATCTCAATCAATTGATGTTGGGAATGGATGCGGCGCGATCGCGATATTGGACCAGTTTCGGGGGCTCTCCTGGGCTCTCCTTTTTGCTCGGCCAATTTTGCCAAGAGCTGCGTGACCGAGGCTGGATCGATCAACACCTGAATACAGTATTTGTAGAGAATCCGGCTCGTGCCTATGGGATCTTTGCTCCAAATGCGCCAAAGACTACGTAAACCGAAATGCTGGTGAGTTAGGGAAAAATAACCCGAAGGCTGATATGAAACTGAAAGACAAAACGATCTTTGTCTCGGGAGCATCCGGAATGGCGGCCAGCACGGTACATCTCGCCCTGGCTGAGGGCGCATGCGTATTTGCAGTTGATCGGAATCCCGATGCGATTGCGTCCTTGTTATCCTCTGCCTCCGGACCAATTCACGCTTGTTGTGCTGATTTAGCAAATGAGCAAGAAGTCGCGTCGGCCTTCCAGGAATGTCTCAATGTATATGGAAAACTCGATGCAGTATTTCACGCCGTCGGTATGAGTGGGCGCCGCTTCGGCGATGGAGCGCTACACGAGTGCAGCCTCAGCGGGTGGGACATTACGCTGTCAAACAATGCAACCTCGGCATTCCTTGTCTCGCGCCGTGCTCTTCAATATTTCCTGGGCCGCGATCCTGTCATGCCCGCAAATCTACGAGGCACCATCCTTAACATGTCGAGTGTGCTGGCATATTCACCGCAGGGAGATTTTTTCGCAACTCATGCTTATGCTGCGAGTAAGGGAGCAGTGATTGCAATGACCCAGGCCGCTGCTGCGTATTATGCACCACAAAGAATCAACATCAATACCATTGCGCCCGGCTTGGTCGCTACACCGATGAGCATTCGCGCTCAATGTGACCCAACCATCCTCGAGTTCTTGAAACACAAGCAGCCGCTTCCTGGAACCTTACTTAGTGCCGATGAAGTGGCAAGGGCCGCAATATTTCTTTTGAGTGATGACGCGAGATACATTACCGGTCAGGTGCTGGCCGTGGATGGTGGATGGACTGTCAGTACCTGAAATCGGCCCCGCTGAGTTGGTCTTCTTAGACTCGCCGCACCTCTATGCCCCGTTCCACGAAAGGTCGCACAAGCTCTTCCGACGCCTCAACGCCGGTAATGATCATGTCGAGTTGGCTAAGATTTGCGACAACATAAGAAGCCACTACAGAAAACTTTGTGTGATCGGCTACAACAATTCGCTGTCGGGAACGTTCCCATAACACGCGGTTCACCGCAGCCTCTTCCTGATGAAAATCAGTTAGGCCATTTTCGATGCTGATCCCGTTCACTCCTAGGAAAAGCCTGTCGCAGATTACTTGCTGCGCGGACTCGATTGCACCTGAACCTACGAGAGAGAACCAGGCACCCCTCATCACTCCTCCCGTCAGGGTCACTGTGAGATTGCTACGCCGGCCCAACTCCATCGCCATGTTAACGGCGTTTGTAAGCAGTGTGGCTTGACGATTCAGTGGAACGCTGCGGGCTACCTGAGTTGTTGTAGTACCAGCGCTTATCGCGATTGTCTCGCCTTCTTGAATCAATTCTGCCGCCGCTATGCCAATCCGGCGCTTCTCGGAACTCTCTTTCTTTATCTGTTCCTGGAAGGAAGAATCGGTCGAAAACGCCTCATAAAACAGAGGTTCCAACGAAGTAGCCCCACCATGGTCGCGGTGTAGCAAACCGCGCGATTCAAGCATGCGCAAATCCCTACGAATGGTCGGGGGAGAAACCTCGAAAATTTCACACAGTCTCTCAACGTCAATGCGATCGGAATTTGTTAAGAGAGTGACGATCTTCTGGAGACGTTGTCTCCGTGCCGCATTACCTTTCAACTCCATGTATGCGAATGTACCAGCAATTCTTAGCTCATTACGCAGAGAGAGCTGGGTGGTTCTTGAGTTCAAAACCTGAATCACATCACGATCCTATTCTTTATAGATCAATAAAAATGATTGTTTAATGCCTAAATGATCATTTAAGTTGACTCATAATCTTTAATTTCATACACTTCGTCGGTCTCAAAAAATGAGTCGGAATCTGCGCTGGATGTCTCTTCTGGAATTCCTATTTGGTTATCAGTTTTTTGGAAGACCCAGTTCAGAACTAACCCCGTGCCGTCTCGCTGCCCTGACTTGTGCCGGGCGCTATGGATCGGCTCGGGTGCTGGAACGGACTTTCGCGTTACGGCAGTAATTCGGGATTGGACCTTTCGGAGGCTTTGAGTGATGAATGTCAGGCTTGGTAGAAACACCGCACTATTCGTTCTTCTTTTGTTGATCGAGATCGGTTTCCCGTCTTCGCTCAAAGCGCAGATTGATGCAGGAGGCATAACCGGAACAATTACGGATAGTTCCGGAGCAATCGTTGCTGGTGCGAAGATCACTCTAGTTAATGATGCGACTCGGGTGGCGCAATCAACTGAATCGGGATCGACCGGAGTCTATAGCCTCGGCGCCCTGAAGCCGGGGTCCTACACCTTGAAGGCTGCTTCCGATGGCTATTCCACCTGGATTACGAAGAACTTAAGTGTTCACGTGCAGCAGACTCTAACTGTTGACATCAACCTCACTGCTGGAGTGGTTACGCAACAGGTAGTTGTGACTACCGCTACACCACAGTTGCAAGCTGAAAATGCTGCAATCGGCCAGACCATCGGCACAGAAAGTGTCAATAATCTCCCCTTAAATGGGCGCAACTGGGTATCGCTGGCCCAACTCTCAGCAGGTGTATCGACTGCGCCAGTGGGGCAGCCGACAAGTAATGCCGGGACAAATGGGAGCGCTTTCTTCTCCGTGGGAGGAGTCAGTCTTTGGCAGAATGATATTCGCCTGAACGGAATCAATAATAACGTTGAGCTCTTTGGTGGCGCCTCGATTGGCACGAACGCCACGATCACTCCTCCGCCTGATGCAATTCAAGAGTTCAAAATCCAGAACGGTGACTATAACGCCGAGTTCGGTCACTCCACCGGAGGAATCGTAAATGCCGTCACCAAATCCGGAACCGGAAATCTTCATGGAAATCTTTGGGAATACCTTCGAAACGAGGCCTTCGATGCGAATGACTATATCTCGAATCTTAATCATCGGCCGAGGCCCGAATACCGACAGAATCAATTCGGCGGGACGATAGGCGGCCCGGTCTATATCCCGAAGCTCTACAAACAGACCGATAAAACCTTCTTTTTCTTTTCCTATCAAGGAACACGGATCATTATTCCTGCGTCCTCCACTGCTTCCGTACCGACATCGCTCATGCGAAATAGTGGCTATACAAACTTTCAGGAAATTCTCGCCTACACAACGGGCACGAAGACGGACGCGCTGGGACGTACGATGGGGCTTGGCACAATATTGGATCCCGCAACAACACGCATGGTCGCTGCTGGAGCGGTAGACCCGGTATCTTTGCTGCCTAACAAAACTGCAGGGCCAATATATGTCCGGGACCCATTTTATGGCGGAGGCAGTATCGCGGGAATCACGAATTTTATGTCAGGCAACTATTCCAGTTCTCTCAACCTGCTTCCAGCCAATCGACTTGATGCGAATTCAATTAAGTTATTGAATCTTTATCCGGCACCCACAGGATTGGGAGTTGCAAACAATTTTTTTTATAACCCCAAACAGACACAGAACGGAAACCAATACGATCTTCGGATCGATCACAGCTTCAGTTCCAGAGATCTCGTATTTGTTTCCATAGACTGGAATCGCACAGCATATGAAATCCCAGGAGCGCTTCCGGGAATTGCTGTCGGGCAGAACGGAGCTCTCTCTCCAAGGTATCCGGCTTCCGCAGTAGCGGTGGGTTACACGCATATATTTAGTTCTTCTTTGGTGAATGATATTCATTTCGGCCGTAATCATATTAATCAGAATTCGCTCTCATCTTATGGCGACAACTCCGGAATTCCTGAGATGTTCGGAATCCAGGGAATTCCGAACATCGCGAATAATGGAGGACTCCCCCCCATCGGCCTAAGCGGCCTTACCTCACTTGGAGTTCGCGGTTATAACCCAACGTTGTCTGATATTGGCAGCTATGAGGTCGTGGAAAATCTTACAAAATCACATGGCAGCCATACTTTTAAGATGGGTGTTCAATACGATCACATAACCGGAACCATCACCCAACCGCCCTATGGGCGTGGAAACTTCTCATATACCGGTCAATATAGCGATGTGGTCAATAACAATAGCAAACTTCTTGGCATTGCCGATCTACTTCTGACGCCGACCGCATCTATAGTACCGGGAGGAATTAATAATATTGGTGGATTAACTAACTATAGCGGCTCAAATTTTGCACAAACGAGCTATACCCGGACTTACATTGGAGCTTACGTCCAAGACGACTGGAAGGCGACACCAACTCTGACACTTAATCTCGGACTGCGTTGGGACTACTTCCCGCCCTATTCAGAAGCGTCAGGTCGTCAGGCTAATTTCATAGCGGATAATGGCAATGGGGCAACGGGCACTCTGTATATACCGAACGAAGGGTGTAACGTTGCAAGATCGGCATCTTTCGATGCTCTGCTCGCATCAAGCAATATTCAATTGAAGTGTGTACCGAAGTCGGCCTTGGGCCATACGCAAATTACCAACTTCTCCCCTCGTGTCGGCTTCGCCTATCAATTCCAACCTAAAACAGTGATCCGGGGAGGTTACGGCATTGCTTATGGTGCTTTAGCCAATACAGGCTATAGCGGCACGCTCGGAGCAAACTATCCCTTTGAGTACACGCTTACCTACAATAGTAGTAATTCATATACGCCATTTCTTGCTTCAAACGGGCAGGCCGCGACGGTGCGAAATGCCTTTGCCGCCACAAATTATAATGATCCTAACGTTATCAACGGGGCTGGGCTCAACCTTATAGGGCGTCAGTTGGATTATCAAACGCCATATCTTCAGGTCTACAATCTCACACTTCAAAATCAGTTCACGTCCAAAGATTCAATTCAAATTGGATATGTTGGGAGCGTGGGGCGACATCTCAACGCCGGCGCTATGGGCCATAACTCTACTTCAAAGATACTTCCTCCGGGGACAAATATTTATAATTACATCCCCTTCCCAAATTTCAGTTACAACTCAAATTATGAAACGACGAATGCCGTTAGCAGCTATAACTCCCTCCAGATGACATATACACGTCAGGCGGCTCGCGGGCTCAACATTTTGGCAAACTACACATTCAGCCGATGCCTGTCGAATCAAGCGACCATCAACTCAGTGCCAGGGACCTATCGAGCTCCATGGCTCCCTGGTTTCGGGATCAACGCGGACTATACATTATGTGATACCCAAACAGCACATATCACGCATATTTCAGGGACCTATCAGTTGCCCGTTGGCTCGGGTCGAGCTTTCCTCGGAAGTGCCAACAGATTTGTCAACGCCTTGGCAGGAGGTTGGTCGACGAACCTTATCCTTACTTATCAAAGCGGACAGCCTTTCAGCGTCCAATGCCCTGTAGCAACAACGGCCAACTTCGGCTGCTTTGCCTTAGTTAAGCCAGGGGCTGATATCTATGCTGGCGCCCGCACACAGAGCCACTGGCTCAACGCAAGTGCATTCGCAAATCCACCTGTAGCCACGGCAATCGGCCAGAGCGACTACTCGCCGCTTGGAGCTAAACCGAACCAAGCAATCGGACCAGGATACTTTGATATGGACGCTTCATTTTTCAAAGACTTTATCTTGCCCAGAGAGTTTCGACTCCAATTTCGTGCCGAATCGTTCAATGTAACGAACAATGCTCAGCTAGGACAGCCTGCAGCAAACAATTTTCTAAACACATCTACTTTCGCTACGATTACGTCGCTTCGAGGAGGACCACGGCGAGTCCAGTTAGCTCTCAAGCTGGCGTTTTAGCTCAAGGCGGGATAATGCCGGAGCGCAATCAAAAGGGAGTATCCGGGTAAACTTTGGAGCGCGTCGCAGTGATCGATCGAGTAATTGTTCTTGTGGTGATGTTTGCTTGTTTTACGTTTGCCCCGACTCGATTCTCTCGCGGGGAGGAGGGCCAGAGCAGGAATGCAGGAAAGTATCGTCCTAAGCTATCTGATTTCCGTTTAGATGGGAATAAGATCATTCCCGAAATTGACAGCAGTAATATACCTATTTTCAGCGGTTCAACCTCCGTTATTCCAGGTCAGTTGGGGGTCGACCGCTTCACTGCTCCTCCGTTCGCTATCGTCATGCAACAAAAGATAACGATAAGAGATTTAAAGACAGGAGTTGTCATCCTTGGCGGCGAGCCTTCTGGAGGGTTTCGCAAAACAGCAAAAGATAAAAATGTATGGGAGCCTGGCTCGTGGACCAGCGAAACGCAAGGTTGGCCTATTTCCCTTCGAACGGAGGTTATCGCACTCTCTAGATATCAAGGCTACATCTTCAAGGTGACCATCAAAAATCAATCGAAAAAAACTGGCCATTTCGTCATTGCGAGCGGTCAACAGCCGAGTATTGTGGCTCCCCTAGAGTGGAGTTGGAATGCGGCTTTCAAGAGAACTATTGCTACCCCCGTAGTGACACAGACAAAGGATGTCGTTGTTCATGGCAACAAGAGCGGTGTAGTTGCCATCGCGATGAGAGGCGCCTCCGTACAGGCTTTCGACTCTCCAACAAATGCGAAAACATCCTTTGACTCAAAAGGGAGCAGCAGCGAGAATGCACCGAAACTGGCAAGTGTTTTGTCCGTTCATCTCTCCGTAGCTCCTGGCGAGAAAAAAAGCATATCGATTATTGTCCTATCCGCAAAGGACAGACAGACAGCCGTTCGCGAAGCGAATGAGCTGGCCACCAACCCGGCCAAGGCGCTTCAGCAAGCGCATAATAGTGCCCAGTCTTCTCTCGAACGGTGGTTTGAAAATCTTCCGTCCGTTTCCTCATCGTCGCCTCAACTCGTCAAGTTCTACCATCAAGCTGCTGTACAACTACTTTACGATCGATGGAAGGTTGGAAAGACATTTCTGCTCGATCCCTGGTATCCGACTTCGGGCCTTGATTCGGGTGCAATGAACGCCTATGCATGGGATATTCAGTATGGTGCCTTGGCATTTTCATTCCTGGATCCGCATTCGTTTAGAAACCTTCTCACTGCGTTGCCAGCTGCTCCTCTGACGGAGCACTTTTCAATTGAACCCATTCAGGGCAACGGTATTGGTACTTACTACGCGTATAACTCTTATTCTTATATCAATTCAGTGACTCAATATATATCCGTCACAGGAGATCGTAGTCTGCTCCAAGAAGAAGTTCGAGGAAAGACGGTATTGGAGTGGATGATTGCGCTGGCCGAATGGGGAGAAAAAGATAGAGATTTGGACGGCAATCACCTTTTGGATTATGGAGATGACCATAACCTGCTCGAATTAAAAAAAACAGAAAACGGGCCAGGATATTGCAACGAAGTTCCAAGCCCGAATGGCGAACGTGTTTACAACTATCAGACCGTCGCTGACTTTATGGAGCAGGTAGACCCTCAGCGATATCGTGAGAAGGTCTATCACTTCCGTATCATGGCCAAGATGGTTGCCGAAGCGTTGAACAGCGTTTTATGGCTAGAAAAGGAAGGATGGTACGGCACCAGACAACGCGACGGCTCTGTGGTGCCGATCTATTCCATTCAAGTCTTCGATCTGCTTCGAATACCCGGGTTGGTCCCCGAGGACAGGGCAAAAAAACTGATCGCTCATTTAAATACGGATGAGTTCGTGGCTCCATGGGGAATACGTTCAATGTCCGCCAAGGACCGTCTCTTCGATTACAACGATCATGACTGGGCTGGCGCAATGAGCTATGCGGGAGATGGACCTCAGTTAAGTACCGATCTTTTCACGGCTGGATTTATACCAGAAGGATGGTTGGCCCTCGAAAAGATTCTTTGGTGGCCAGATCATATGGCCGTTTATCCTCAAGGAATAGCAAATGACAGCTATGCCTTCAGAGTTCCCGCTGCAGTTCCATTTGGCGGCCGTGTCACGGCTGGCCGTGCGAACATCATTGCTGGTGTTGCAGGTGTGGAGACGGTTCTTCGGGGAATCTTCGGATTGGAACTGGGCGAAGATGGATCGATTGGATTCTCCAACAATCGGCCAGCTTCAGTGACGAGCCTGACGTTAAGTCTTCCACATGACGGCCGGGTGTGGACGGTACGATTGGCTGCCGAGAAATTGAACATTTCTTCGAATAATGGTTTTGCGACAACATTCTTTCGGGCGGACGGCAGTCTTCGGATCAAGCTTCGCCAGGAGAGTGTGACCTTATCGATGCGATCTCGCTCTTCAGGTATTGGTCGCCTGACGCTCGACCTTCAAGGTCTGCAGCATTTACTTCATGTACGGGAGTTGGGGCAACTCGTGTTCCGGAGGAATGGTGTTCGTATTCAGCCGAAATTAGACGCTAGACAGGCAACAATTGAAACAAAAACCTCACCGGATGAGAGCGAGCAAATTGAGATTTTAGCCGAAAGCGTTATCTGAAAACTTAAGATGACCTGCATGGTGAATAGATAGCGAGCGGTCATGCCAGGCGCTATCTTTTCTCGCGTCGTTAACAATTTGCTGTGGCCTTTCTATTCTCAGTCAAATGAATTTGCCTCGAGATGTTGAGGCTGGGAAATATCGTGACTTGAGGAAAAATGCTCAGATGGCTCGGAATCTGTCACCAATTGAAAACGAAGCGGAATACAGCAAAAGCAGTCGTCCGATAATAAGGAATTTGGACGACTGGCTGTTTGCTATGCATGAACAGATACCGAATTCCGAATCTGTAATGTTACACGCGCCGTTCTCGCAGTGTAGAGCGCCATAGTTTTAGATAACAAAGCGATATTCTAGGCAAGGCCACTTCGACATCGAAAGCTATGCTTGCCTAACAAGACGCGGTAATGCGGGCTTGTACCTGCACGACAGTCTATTTCCTTGAGATGTTCTCGCAAAGAGAGACACTCAGGGAGGATTGTCGCATCCTCGCGAATGGGATGGCGCCCCGTCATTGGTCGTGTTCTTGCGTTTTAAGCCATGGCGAAAAAGACAAGAAGTCGGTACGAGTTGAAGGAAAAGCTCGGCGAAGGCGGCATGGGTGTTGTTTGGCGTGCCTTTGATACTGTGCTAAGCACAGACGTCGCTCTTAAGATGTTATTGGATGTGAACGACGCCACAGCGCTCAAACTTTTCTACGACGAATGTCAAAAACAGTCTGCCCTGGCCCATCCGAACATTGTAGAAATTCGAGACGTAGGGAGTTTCGATGAAGATGGCGTTCACCGACCCTATCTTGTGATGCCATTGCTTCGCGGCACAACTCTTGCCACGATCATTCGCACGTCCCCGCAACCACTTGTGACCGAGCGTTGTATCGACATCTTGTCGCAGGCGAGCCGCGGCTTGCAGGCTGCTCATGACTTCGGGCTTCTGCACCGAGATATTAAGCCCAGCAACCTCTTTATTCTTGAAGACGATTCGGTAAAGATCATCGATTTTGGAGTTGCTCATAGGCTGGATGTGAGTCGAACCATGGGCCGTAAAGGCACGTTGCTCTATATGTCTCCTGAGCAACTTTCAATGAAGCCGCTCACGCGAGCTTCGGATGTATTTTCGCTTGCGGTGGTCTGCTATGAGGTTCTTACTCGCCGACAGCCTTTTCTTGCTGCGACCGAGGATGCCGTAGTTGAAGCCATTCGACACCTCAATGCACCTCCAGCCTCATCAATTAATCCAAAGGTTAGTGTGTCCTTGGGGCAGGTGCTGTGCAAAGCGATGGCCAAAGATCCAAGGCACCGTTTCGCAAGTGTCAAAGAGTTTAGCGACTATCTGCGCAGGGCGCATTATGATGATTCCCTTGCAGTCTTCGATCCAAACAAGTTTGCGCCACGTCTAGAGAAGGCTGCAGAGGCTTATGGGCAGGGGAATCTTGAGTTTGCGCAAGAACTCGTCAACGAACTTGAGTCAGAGGGATACCTAACACAAGAACTGGAATCGCTTGCTGCGAACGTCAAGACTGCCACCAAGAAACGAACAATAGACCACTTGTTGGATAGTGCCCGCGCGCGCGTCCAAGATGGTGAATACCGACTTGCTTTACAGAGGGTTAACGAAGCGTTGCAACTCGAACCGCGTCAAGAAGAGGCGCTCGTGCTGCAACATGATATTGAGGCGCGACGCGCTGAGGCAGACATCGCGGATTGGCTGCGAGTCGGGCAACAGCATCTCGATAAATTCTCGTTTGCCCATGCGCGCCAAGCGGCTCAACGCATCCTTGAAGCCAGACCCGGCGAGGAACGGGCTCTGCAGTTTCTATCGCAGGTAGAGCGTCGTGAATCGGAGGTGCAACGAATTCGCGAACACAAACGCGAGGCCTATGCAGCAGCGCTCGATGCTGAGAAACGAAGCGAAATCACATCGGCGCTCAGCAAAATGAAGCAGGTGCTGGAGCTTGAGCGGCAGGCACCTGATATGGGAGAACCGGGACAGATTGCCGCCTATCAAACTCTTTACAACAGGTTGCATTCTGAACATGAAGCAATTGCTGCGAACTATGCGGAGGCCAAACAACTGCTGGAGCGCGGGGATTATGCCGCGACGACCCAACTCTGCGATAAATTTCTGGAGGAATTTCCGCAGCACACGCTTTTCAAAGCGTTGAAGTTTGATACGGAGCAACGCTGGCGCCGAGCCATCTCCATACGGCTCATTGAGGTGGAGGAGGCGGTAGAGAATGAGCCAGATCTTGATCAACGCGTGCTGATGCTGGAAGAGGTGGTACGTGAAAGTCCAGATGTGCCTGAGTTCAATCGCCTGCTACAAAGCAGCAAGGAGAAGCGCGACCTTGTAAGCGGTATCGTAAGCCGTGCGCGAGAACTCGAATCGCGTGAACTTTATGGCGAGGCGTTAGTGCAGTGGGAAACATTGCAGACTATTTATCCGATGTTTTCAGGACTTAGTTTCGAGATTGAGAACGTGCGGTTACGGCGGCAGCTTGGCGAACGCATAGCCCGAAAGAACCATTGGATTACGCAAATCAATCAGGCACTGGAGGCGGGGGACTTCGAAGAAGGATTGCGGTTACTTTCCCCGGCGGTGGAGGAGTTTCCGAACGATGGGGAATTCGCAGAGATAAAGACCTATGTTCGCCAACATCAGGAATCGGCGGAAAAGGCAGAGAAATTGATTCGAGAAGGCCGCCTCAGTCTTGATGAAGGCGAGATTGCGTATGGCCTGGAGAAACTCCGAAGTGCCTACGAGACTGATTCGAAAGTAAAGCGAGCCAAATCAGAGCTGGTTGAAGGTCTCTTGCGCGCCGCCCGCGCCAGCCAGAGCGATCCGCCGAAGGCGCGGCCTTATTTGAAGGAGATATTGAACCTGGATCCGGGCAATCACGCAGCGGCTGGCTTACTCCGATTTCTCGATGATCAGGCCGAGTATCAGCAGGTGGACGAGGTTCTCTCGCAGGCGCGGCAGCTGCGCACCAGCAACGATCTGAGCGGGGCAATCAGCTTACTGGAGCGTGCCTGCGCTGAATATCCACGCAATGCCCGCCTGCAGCAAATGGTGCGCGAGATGGGTGCGAGCCGTAACGAGCTGCGTACCCGTGATCTTGAAGTTGTACGTCGGAGAAGACTGGAAGCCGACAGTCTTGCAAGCGTTCCTTCGCTCAACGAACACGTCGCCTCCGTTGAGCGTATTGCGGAACGTTATGGCGATGATGAGGAGTTTCAAAACGAATCACGTATGTTGCGTGCCCGCCTCCATACGATTGTGGCAACGGTAGCACAATCGGCCTCCCCATCGAACTTCGGAAATACCAAACCGGAAACAGTCTCGAGCAAGGAGAGCAAGAACCCACCAAAGACCAGTGTCCCGAAGACCAATATATGGAAAGATAAGAAACGGCTGTATATGGTCATCGCAGGCATAGCAGCGGTTCTTCTTATTACCGCGGGCCTATTGATATGGCGGTGGAAGGCCTCTCATACACAGCCGACCCAGGTAGCTTCTGCAGCAACACCTGCGCTGGTCGACATTGTCATTCGCTCGAGTCCCTCGGGTGCTCATATTCTGCGAGACGGACAGGATATAGGTATCGCGTCACCAGCATTGGCCGCCAAGATTCCGTCCGGAAAGACGCATCTTGTAGCGCAGATGGATGGTTTCGAGAGTAAATCTGAATTGATCGACATCTCGTCGGGACATCAAGACGAGGTTAATTTGACGTTATTGCCCGTGAGACAAAAATTGCGAGTAGTTGGCGATGGCACATTGAGCCTGGATGGAGCTCCAGCTGCTCCGCTCTCAACGGGCACATTTTCAGGCGAACTCGCTACTGGTACTCATACGCTGCGTTGGGTTGGAAAAGGCGGATCCGACGCGACCTTCCATGTAGATGTCGAAGATGGCAAACCGGCTATTCTTATTAGCCCGATGCGCACCGGTGGGACGGGAGCGCTTTTGGTGAGCGTGGCCTCCCAGCAGGCACACGTATACACCAGCTCCGCAATGCCTATAACGGTGGATGGTGCAGAGAAGGGAATCGCAAACGTTAGCGGGCTAGAAACCACCTTTCCGATAGGCTTGCACACAGTTGTTGCCGGAAAAGGGTCGCATGTTTTAACAAGCAATGTGGAAAGCGGTGCCGGACGACTGCTTCTGGTTGCTTTTGCAAACTCGCCACGCCTCGGTTCCTTGACGGTCTTGACGGATGTTGACGGCGTGAATCTCAAGCTATTGCACGGCACAGATACTGTGCGCCAAGGCACAAGCGCATCAGGCAGGCTGGATTTATCGGATTTACCTGCAGGCAACTACACGCTACAAGCGTTAAGTCCATCTTCTGAGCCTCTCAATACACAGCCGGTTGTAATTAAAAGAGGACAGTCTGCGACTGTAACGTTGCAGATCAAGAAGGCTCCTGTGCTGCTCTCCCTACGTGTGCGAACACTGCCGGGCGCAAATATCTTAGTGGATGGCAATACTGTAGGCACCACAGGTACGGACGGCTCTCTTCAGCTTTACTCACTTACTGCCGGTGTGCATCATATAGAGGCTCGCCGCGACGGAAAAACCTCCCTGCAAGATGTTAACCTAGCTGATGGTGAAGAGAAGGCGCGTGTCGTCGATCTCAAACTTGAGAAAAGTCCCGGTTCCGTTACGTTGCAGTTAGATCCAGCCGACAGCACGGTAACGGTTTTTAACCCGAAGGGAGAACAGGTGCCTGTGACCGGCACGCACTTTGATCTGCCTGAAGGGAGATATCATTTTATTGCGCGCGCCAACGGCTATGTGGAGCGGGGCGAGGCCGCGGACATCTCGGCGAATAGTCCGACCATCGTCAATCTTAAACTCTCGGTCATCACTGTCACGACTGCGGCCCCTTCGATCACCGGTTGGGAGTCTGCTGCGTGGAGCATCGACGCTCAGAGTCACATGCTGACGCATCACGGCGCAGATGTAGGCGTCTATGCCGCTCAGCCAAGCCGTGGCAGGTACATCTTTGCAGGGACGCTTAGCCGAGTATTCCTGTTTGGCAAGCCAAAGATGGAGTGGGTTGCAAATTATCACGATGCGAATAACTATCTGCTCTTTACGCTCGACAGGACGGGACTAGAAATGTTCACGGTCAGTTCTGGGAAGAGAGTGGCCCATGGGAGCAAGATCGTTATCCCGCCACTATCGAAGTTTCAAATCATGGTCCAGATATCTCCCGGTCGTGTTACGACATTGTTGGGCGATGGTCACGGATGGAAACAGCTCAGCGATTGGACCGGGCTTCCTGAGAATGTGGATGCAGGCAAGTTCGGCTTCAAGGGACCGGTAGCACTCACCAGCTTCAGCTACACCCGATAAAACTCAGTAGAAGAGGGAGGGTTTGTGTCAACTATCGCGCTGCAGATCTTAGTCGACGGAGCAGAACTCGAATCGAATTTGAGTGGCCGTCAGGGCACGGTAAGCAGAGTAGAGGTCATCAAGGAACTTAACCGGCATTCCTCGTGTGAGATTGAGCTTCAACAGGTTGCGGGTAGCCGGCCGCCGATCGATCGATGGATCGGGCGATCCCTCGCGCTCCAATCGACGGTATCGGGAACCAAGCTTTTCACTGGGTTTGTTTTCGATGTGAAGCTGACCTATCAGACGTCAGGCAGTTTTGTTGTGATCATCAAAGGGATGAGTATGAGTTACAAGCTCGACCTTGCGCCCCGTCATCGGTACTATGGCCCGTCTTCCATAGCTGATGTTGCACAGCAAATGGCGGGCGATGGCGGTATCACTGTCACTGCGAAAGCAGGTGGCGGTTCAAAGGCCGCTTTGGATCTCGTGCAATGGGGTGAGACTGACTGGCATTTTCTATGGCGACTTTGTGACGATTTCGGACTCTATCTCGTAGCCACCGATGAAGGTATCCGCATTGATGAAGGGTTTTCCGAGGCTGGGCCGGACCTGAACTGGCGCAGTGATCAGGATAACGGCCTCGTAGAATTCTCTGTGGGTGGATCGCTTGGGGTGCCCTCCATGGATGGTTGCCACTATGACTTCTCTACTTCAAAGAGCCAGGCTTTTCAGCAGGTGTCGCAGGACCCGACGCTTAGTGGCGCGGTGGATACCTTCACCAGTGCTGTGAAACAGCAGTCGAAGTCGGTTCTCAAGGCCGGCTATAAACCATGGCGTAACCGGACGAAATCTGTCGGCGATTATCAAACGTCACTGCAGCAGGAGGCGGAGTGGTCAATTGGCAGCCGCTTGGTGTGCGAAGGAGTCAGCCGTTGCGAGGCACTTTCTCCTGGGCAGAATGTGCAGGCGAGTGGCATCGTGGATGGTGCGGGCAAATACAATATCGTGCGCGTGGTGCATCGCTGGGGTGTGGAGGGATATACAAATCAGTTCCACTGCACCCCGTGGACCAAACATCGTTCACAATTGCATCCTGTGCGCCCATGCATTGCCGGCGTCTACTCGGCGCGAGTTGTCAACATCGACGACCCGCAAAGACAAGGACAGGTACAGGTGCAGTACTACTGGCAGGAGCAGGGACAGACCACCTGGATACGTCATCTCACTCCATACGCCGGCGCAGATCGCGGTCTGTTCTTTCGGCCGGAAGTTGGTGATGAGGTGCTTGTTGCTTTTGAGGAAGGTGACCCTGAAAGGCCCGCGATCCTTGGCTCGGCGTGGAATATGTCGGACTCAATTCCCAACGAGGACTTCTGGGGTGGAGAGACGCACAACAACGACGTGAAGCGAATTGTCACGAAGAGTGGCCATCGCATCTCGCTCATTGATAAGCAGGGTGAGGAGTCGATAGGAATCGCGACACCAACGCACACCAAGCTAGTGTTGCATGAAAAGAGTCAAGAGACGGGACGACCGGCAATCGTGATGAATGTGGAAGACGGCGATCTGATTTTTAACGCACCGAATGGACGCATTCACTTCCACGCTAAGTATTGGTCGAGGGAAGTTGGCGAGTAACAGGAGAGAGACATGGCAGTGTTCGATGGAAGCGTAAAGACAGCACGAAGGGTTACCGATCCCTTGACCGATAAGCAGGTCAGTTCGGTCGCGAGCCTGATGTTGGCCACAATTAGCTCTCCGGCAGCATTGTTATATCCGGGTACAGATGTTTCGGTGGTCCATGGCGACCAGCAATTGCATGTTGACCAGAACCGCATTATGAAGGTTGACATGAACCAGAACGTAACAATAGGGATGAATGAAATCTATCTGGTGGACATGAACCGAACGATGACTGTCATGCAGAACTACACCAGAAGTGTGCTGGTGAATTCGATGATTACCGTGACAGGGGATTACACGAAGAACGTAATTTGTAATTACATGAAAAATGTGACGGGAAACTCGACAAATACTATCACCGGGTTTTACTCAAAGAGTGTGACACAGGACTACACGAAAACCATCGTGGGAACATCGACCAACGTCATCACAGGAATTTATAGCAAAACGGTTCATTCCAATTACCTGAAGCATGTGAAGGGCACTTCCTCAAACGCAGTGATTGGAGACTATTCCAAGGTTCTCAGTGCCAATTATGTAAAGGTCGTCACAGGGAATTCAAATGTTCAGGTGACGAGCGAGTCGATTGTGCAATATATCGGCAATCATAGCCGATCGTTCGGGAACAATCACAAGCAGTATATTGCGGGCCAGAATACACATACGACTATTGGCCCGACGATTCGTACAGAAATTGATGTGGCGGTGACGCAACAAATCCAAAGCCACATAGAGGCCCATCCCACCAACCTAGTTCAGGAGAAGAACCAGTGGTTCTCCACTGCGGTTGCTAAAGGTACCTGGCAGAAGGCCCTTAAGTTGGATTTCACCACTGGACCTGCCATTTCGGGTGCAATTTTGAAGGTAGATACTAATATTTTGAACTTCGGCATTAATTCCACTACGAATGCAATTTTTGTTCACAAAGGGGACTTTGGTGTTGTTACACAAAAGATAGTGCCTTTTGACAACAATGTGGCTGGATTCAAGACTAAGGTTGGAGCCATCAAGACATCCGCATTCGCTAGTGCGAACAAAGCCTATGGCGCCACGGCGCACGCAGGCGGTGCAGTGTTGGACTTTCTCGGCGGCAAATTTCAGGCCCTGGGCGCCAAGATTCAAGCTGGAGTTACCTGGGCTATCAATCAGTTCATGTAGAGACAAAGGTTGGCATGCAGACGAGTGAAGAGGTGCATAGGACCGATTCCAAAGCATTGCTGCCCTGGCGTTGGGCAGAGTCAATGCATAGTTGTTCCATTTTTTGGATTCCAGCGAAACTCAAATCGATGCCGAGAAGCCAGCATGAGTGGCTGCTGGAGTTTCTCGCCCGACTGTCTGCCCATTTGCTAGAGACCGGCGGCTTGCAGGGGGAATACTTCATGCAGATGCAGGTGATCGACGAAGATGAACAGCTGCGCAAGACCTTCCTGAATGCGATTATGAAAGAGTCTCCCATGCTGGGGCGGTGCTGGCTGCCCAGGGGCAAACAGCCCATACCGGCCTCGGATCGCGAAGTGGAATTGTTAGCCAGCAAAAAGAAGGAATTTCGTCCTTATGATTACGCTCCAGCACAGACATGGTGGTTCCTAAGCAGGAATGCCGAGGCATTGCGGAAGCGCTATCTGGGATATGGCGGTCTTACAGTCTTCTTTATAAAGCCAGAGTCTGGATTTGCATCGCCTGCAGTGCCTGCCGCGGCAAATATGCCCGTGATTATTCCTAAATTCCTTCGCAGTGATCCTGGATTGAAACCTATGCTCGAGGACTTCGACCCCAAGAAGCCAAATCAGATACCGGGATTTGTGAGAAATCATCCAGCCATGAAACAGGTATTCTCTCTTTTTGAAGTCGATAAGATGCACGAGAAGAATAATGCTCTCATGTCTCCTTTTCGCGATCTGAGCAAGGAAATCTTTGGAGCGGGAATGCCTCGCGATCTAGAGTTCGAAGGGATACAGTTTATTCTTCCCAAGCTTGCTTCCCAAGATTTTTTTGCGCAGACGGACCAGCAGCTTCGCCGTTGGTTTGAGGTCTTCGATGTCTATATCAACGAGAGCCCTGAAGACGATGGGATCATTATGGCCTGCAAGGATAACCTGACTTCTTTGATCGCATCGATTGTTGAAGAGATGCGGTCAAAGGGATATCGCTATTGGGAGGGCTGATTACTTGACAGTCAGACAATTACCAGCGCAGGAAAAGAAGTCAGAAGATATCCGGACGTATCTTCCCGTGAGCGATCTGCATTTCGAGGGGAAAAGCGGCAACCTGAATTGCTATTTTATTCCAGCGCCACAGGGGCTGAGACCTGATTCTTATGATCCGCCACGAGCTTTTCTGCTCGAACTCGTCTCTTATTTCACTTCGCGACTTGGCTGCAACCATGAAAGTTTCATCCAGATAGGCCAGATACGCGAACAGGCGACAACATTCTTGTTTGCTGAACACGCGCGCAACTGGGTGCCCGAAACAGGGGTGGGGGTTTGGCCACATCGTCCCGCGCCTCGCATGTTGAAGATGGAAGACATGGAAAACATAGAATCAGGTGAGGGGACTGGGCCACTGTTGAATTCTGTGTTTCGTGTGACGGCAGACGCTAATACACGCCTGGGGGCCATGACCACTATGGCCGGAACTGGCTCTGGATTGCAGATCATAAGCCACCTTGAAAGCGAAAAACTTCTCCATGATATGAAGGAAGTTTTTCTGGACTTCATCCATGACCGTGTTTTTCGTATTTTTCCATGGTATGTTCCTCTCATTGAGAAAGCTGTGCTGGCGGAACCGATAGAGACTCTCACGACAGACTCGATGCGCGGTATTACACTCTATATTCGTGAAAGCCAGGAAGATGGAGGGATACTAATCTTATCCATCGAGCCGCTGGGAGACATATTTGCGCTACTAGGCTGTAAACAGACGGAACGTGGGAATAAACCCAAGTGGAAATTAGGTGACTGAACAGATGTCTTCTTATCCAACCGATATATACGTTGTGTCGCAAACAGCGCGCGAATTGACTGTTCTCGACCCGTCCGCCAAATCGTTCGTCTTCGCCGGCATTGCAACAGGGTTACTTTTCACATTGATTGCTCTAGGTGCCCTACTCTTTTTGCGAAACAATGGGCGCACAGTCCATCCCGCCTTGTGGCTTCTTTCGCTGGTAGGTGTTCCATTTCTGGCCCTGGGATTGATAGCGTCTGTAACTTCGCGTATTACTCTTTCCGCTGATACTGGCACATTGAGCGTACGCAAGACCATCTTATCAATCCCAATAAGCTCGAAAGAATATCCGCTTACACAGGTCAATCTTGTTAAGGTTGGGGTGGGGGACGTCTGCCGCTTTCTTTACGTGAGCCTTACGGATAGACAAGCCGAAAATCTAACAGGATGCACGGACCGAAGTGGATACAGCGAAGCTGCCGATGCCATGAATGCATTCTTGGACGCGCATCGCAGGTAGCGCCGTCAGTCGGACTTGATGCATCAGTCTCCCGAAGCGAGGCGAAACGCTAACTCCTCAGGAAGCCCGGCGGCGAGTATCTTATCCTGTGCCGTGCGGATGTCATAGTCGACACGGCAGAATTCAACTACTCTCATGGTCGAGTCATAAATACAGTATGCTGCGCGTGCATCGCCATCGCGTGGCTGTCCCACTGCTCCGGGATTTAGAAGATAACTTCGATCCGGGAGAATCGCTATCTGACTTGGAAGGGCGTTCAGGCGAGATATTTCGAAGTTTCTGTGATAAGGCTCTCCAACGAAACCTCCTTGCACATGTGTATGCCCAAAAAAAGTCAGATGCTGCCCCGCATGTCTTAGTCCTACTTCTGCTTCGTATTCGTGAAACATGTATCGATCCTCGTCATCGGGAGCTCCATGCACGAGATCAAAATTTTCCACTAACACAGGTCCTCGGTCGAGGTTGAGCAGCCACTGGGCATGGTCATCAAGTAACTCTTCTTTTGTCCAGCGAGAAGAGCACTGCGCGACGGAATTGAAGGAGTCGAAAGCCACCGCTCCAGAGCAGGCTTTATCGTGATTTCCGCGAATAGTTACATCGGCATGAGTGCGAACCCAAGCGGTTACTTCGTTAGGGTTTGGACCATAACCCACTATGTCACCGAGACAGAGAACAGCCTGATAGGATCGGTCCGCGGCGTCGTACAGAACTGCGCTTAGCGCCTCCCAGTTGGCATGGATATCACTCAGTATCAGAAAACGCAAAGGCATCCTCTCGTGGCAACTGATCTTCGACTGCAGATGTAGATATTCTCTTGCGGCCGGAACTGCGATAAGGCATCATCGTGCGACAGTTTGCAGGTATGGTCAAGGACGGCATGCACAGTATGCAAGACTCGGGCAGTTGCACAACAGCATCTTGCTGCATACGATGCGCAGGGTCCCAGTTTGCGACTTTGCAGGACATGATGGCGCGAGTGATGAGGACCGCGTCCACGATCGTTTGTGTGGTCCGGTAATCCTGCCAAAGGCAGGCAAATCCTGTCACCGGGTCGACGTTGACGTGCAGAATTGGACGGAGAAAATAGCCTTCGAGCGGCAAAGTTGGATAGTAGTGATGATAAACATAGCGGAGCGCGTGCTCCGTTTCGATCAATGGCCGCATCTTACCTTTCACCCATGCAGGCGAGTCGCGCATGACGATGTGAAATTCATCCTGCGACCGAGTGACGGCAGAAAACGTCGCTGGGTTGGCTTCCGCCAGCGTTTGTAGGAGTTGCCACTCTGTTTCCGTACGGCGATCGCGTAAATTCACCTGTCCTCCTTAACCATTCAGGACGATTGTTGACACGCGGAGGATGTCGTTTGCCCGCACGCCTTGTTCTGAGAGCGGAATAGAGAAATCCAGCGAGAAACCATTCCATACTACCTGCGGTTGGCCCTCGCCCTTGAGGTAATCACCGCGCTCTCTCAATTCAAAAAGAATCTCATCAAGCGTGTTGTCTAGTGTTTCCTGCTCGTCGATATCGACATTGAATTTTTGTTCGGCGCGAACGGTATCGAAGAGCATCTGGTATTTTGGCATCGTAATTCTCTTTCTTGGGAAATGCATAAGTTGCGAACTTCGCTTTCATATGTTCGCTTTCGCGCGTGCGCCAATTGCGATGTATGCGCTTACTTCAGTTGGGAGGTCTGGAATAGTCCACTCACATCGACTGCATTGACCATTGTTGTCGTCCCAGCATAAGCGGCATTGTCCATGTCCACAGGCTGCACAGGCCCAATGTGCTACGCGCCCGTCTACTGTGCGAAGACAGAGAGTGCAACGGCCCCCCTGCACTTGCGAGCCGAGGTGTTCCTGCCACCACGAAGGATCGAGAGGAAAGAGTGCGATTTGATTCGCCTCACAGAGGCGGCATCTATCCCGTTCAAACTGCCAGCAGTTCTCGCACGTGACGAGATGACAGCGCGGACAAGAGAAAGAGAGAAGTCTGCGCAACGGTGTGTGGCAGAGCTGGCACTTTGCCCCACGCATGGCGGTGTAGAGTGCAGGCACTCCAGGTAAAAGTGCTGCAAGCAGCGGAGAGGCCCACGCTATTGGTGGATAGACAGTAACGGATCCCGCTATTCCAAACGCGAAACCCAACAAACTGCCAGCTGCCGCGACGAGAGACGGAAGATAGATGTGTTCTATTTCAAGCGCAAATATGCGTGCGCCCGTAAGGATTATTCCTCCGCAAAGCAAACCGCCGACAAGATCTCCAGCGAGCCCCCATCGCATGGCAACAAGCTGCGCTATCGCGGAGAGGATCCCGAGGGCAACAAGTAAAAGATTATCGCGCAGATGTGTCACGAGATACTATCCACTAATTCGTTACGCATACTATCGCGAATGATGAGGTCGTGGCTTCCACACAACGAACACTTACCCCACCGCCGAACCCAGCCAACACGTTGATCTGGTGAAAACTGGCCGCCGCAGGTACGACACTCGGCACGTGTGCATATGGGGAAAGGAACGCCAGGCACTTGAGTATGTAAAGGGCACTCAGCACTACGACGATGCTGGATGGTTTGTGAAGCTGCAGTTCGATCGAGATCAAGATGGATGGAGAAAGCTTCTTCTTGGTGTTCCTTAGGAAAGATAGCGAGCTTGACCTGAAGATCCGCAACGATTGAGGACATGGTCGGTGTGCTTGTCCAGGCAATTCTCTCATCTTGCTCGTGGGCCCAACAGGAATGCACTTGAGATTCCCATATGCTGAACAGTTCGGCCCTTCGCCTGCTGGTGAGTAGACAGGCGAAACAGGCTACTGAGTCAGTACTAGGAAACCACGATACCCGGCCGACGTGGTTGCTGCGGCCTCCCATGCCGGCGTCGCAGATCGGTATTTTATATCGCGTAGCTAGAGCAGCAATTTCTGTCCGTGCCAGATCTGTATCGACACAGCTGAAGAGCATTTCCGCTTCCCAGAACTGTTTCGGCTCAACGTCGGCGATTTCTACTGGTGCCCCGTTCCATTGGGTCTGCGGAAACCAGGAGCGCAATGGGTCGATGACACATGAGATTTTGCTTTGGCCAATGGTGGCATTTTCACGCAATAGTCCTGGCTTCGCGATATTTTTTTCTTCAATGATGTCGGCATCTGCCATAAACACTGAATCGCAGCCCAGAAGCCCGAGATTTTTCACCACCTCGGATCCGAGTGCGCCTATGCCTGCAACGATAACTTTGTGGAACATGAAACCGCTCCAGCAGGTAACTTCTACTAACCCTAATACAAGCCGTGCAGATATTGTGAACCAGTTAAGTATGTTGCTTCCTTTGAAATTACACCTCTATGCATGCCGATCAAAACATTCCAGATGGATTGGACCAAAAAACGTAGGAATGGACACTTCGTACCGACTGCAAATGAGGACAATCCAGAAGAAGCGTGAAGCACATATTGTCTGACAAGGAATAATTGCAGGATATCTGTTGCCGTGTTTTGCATGGAACTCCTGCTTCCGCATGAATATTTATCAAACGCTTTATTTCATGTCGCTCGCAGGAGGCATGGCTGGCCTGTTTGCATGGGCTTCGCAGGCGCTTATCATTCTGCTGATACCAGCGGGCTCTCCGGCGTGGCCTTCGGCAATGATTGCCTCCGCATTGCTGGGCGGCTTTATCGGCGGCTTTACCGTAGCCTTCGATGAGAAGTGGACGGGCAACAGAATACAGGCACGTTGGGTAGCGATGGGGGTTCTTATCGGTCTCGGCGCGGGCATGTTATCGGGAGCATTGCACCTGCCCTTGCGCGCGGCGCTTCCTGGCGCTCTGTCCCTTGGCACTGTGTTGGGGTGGATGGTGAGCGGAGCCCTAATCGGAGCGGGGCTCGGCGCCCGCTGGATTTCAGTGAACCGTGCCCGTCTGGCTCACGGTATGGTCGGCGGAATGTGTGGCGGCTTTCTGGGAGGACTGGTCTTTGGCACTCTCAGCGAGTGGCTTCCCGGGAGCTCCCAGGCCCTTGCATTCGTGCTTACCGGAGCTGGTATCAGTTTCGGAATTGCTTTCGCGCCGATCCTCCTTCGCGATGCTATGTTGCGATTCGTGAACAGTGGCGATCCTCGAGCGTCAAGCAAACTTGGAGAAAAGGAATGGGCTATTCAAGAAGGGGATAGCTATGTCCTTGGCAGTCAAAGCGCAGATCTGTCTAAAACGACCTATGGTCGCGAAGTGGATATCTATCTTCCGGATGGAACAGTCGCGCAGCGACACGCTCGCATCTATGGTAAAGACGGGCGCTTTTATGTAACCCGTCATCCTGATGTTATGTCCGAAGCAGGTTTACGGCGCTTTGTGCTTAAGGCGCAGAATCGCTCTATCACTTCACCGTACGAGTTGCAGGATCAGACACTCATTGTTCTAGGTCGCACGACCCTCATGTTCGTAGCCAAACGAAAAGCCGGAGGTGCGTACAGATGAAGATCCTCGTTCACATCGCCGCGATTGTGCTTTCCGTTGCGGGATGGTCACAGGCATTCACCTACGGACAATCCGTCTCTCTCGACTTTCTTGCTAAGCCGGTGCTTATCGAATGCGGGACGCAAGGTACGGAACCCTGCTTTCGAATGAAACTTGGCTTTGTCGATGAGACCGGAAGACCGGTTAACGTACAGCTTCCGCCTCCCGAACAGTTGACCTCGCATGTCGAGGTACAGATAGACGGACAGGCCGTCAGGCCGTTTTATGCAATAGCGGCAACGGGCAAATCTGACCATGCAAGGCGTCCGCAGACCGCGATACTGCTTTTTGACGTTAGCGGCAGCATGCTCGCCAAGGATCTGGAAGGACAGTCCCGCTTTGATGTGGCGAAAAGTGCGGCAGCTGAATATCTTAAAAATTTTTCCGATGGTCAGGACCTTGTGGCGATCATCCCGTTTTCCAGCCGGAATGTTGAAGCCACCATTGCAGCAGCGCATTTTGTAAGCACGCGAGCCGAGGCTCAAGCGGAATTGGACGACCTGCCTCGACCAGAGGTTCGCAACAATACGGCGCTGTATTCAGCAGTGCGTGCTGCAGTTGAGAAACTCCGTCAGCAACATCGGTCTAATACCGACCAACCACGTTTGCTATTGCTGACAGATGGAACAAATGACGTGCATCAGCAGGTCGGGGATGATCCAGGCTTACTCAATGGGGAAAATGGGCTTGCTACTGTAGCTGCGGCAGTACAACAATCCGGTGTCGATGTATTGCCTATTGGAATAGGCGACAGGCATTCAATTGATGAAATAGCGATGACACGCCTGGGAACCCGTCCGCCCCTGATTACCTTCGATGTGGATGCCTTGCACAGGGCTTTCCAGGTGAGGCAACTTCCGCAGGATGGAGGCCTGACTGTCACGCTGCAGGCACCGGAGAACCTTGGATCCCGCACACTGCTTGCTGGCAGAGTCATCCACTTTCGGGTGAAGCTCATGTTGCCTGATGATTCCATCTTGGTAGAGAACAGGCAGGCGCTGTGGGTCGCGCCGCCTGTCGCGACTCCCTCTTTCGAAGACGAAGCGACGGACGCTGAACAGCGCGCGTTCCTTGTAAACGCACGATTTGATCATGGTTCGTTGTTGCTCTTTCTGCGCCCGTTCTTTATCTTCGCCGCTTTTGCCGTGTTGTTGGCGGTTTTATGGTTCGGGCTACCCCGGCTGCTATGGCCGGAGCGTTATGACAACCGCGCGGCACGGCCGGTGCGACCTGAGTACTGGCCGGGTGCGGAATCCTTGTCGCGTCGAGACAACCAGCCAGCATTTCGCCAACCTCCTCCTGGATTTGAGTCTCCAGGCCGTGGTGCTCGAATGCCAGTACGTGGTCCAGGAGAGCACACGATCGTTCAGCCGGTCACAACATTTGATCCAAACAAAACAAGGTTGAGTTAGTTTGCGGAGGGAGTTCTATGCCGATTATCGAAGTTAAGCGCCAGGGTGTCCGACCCGCTGTCCGTAAGGTCCCAACGAGTACTTGTGCCGTGACAATGCCCATGACTCTAGAGCAAGTAGGACGGGAGGTTCACACCGAGGACGAAGAGCCGGAAGTGGTGGAATCGCTCCAGCATGCCTTCGAGAAATTTAATCCCCAGATGAAGTTCAAAGGAAGAGCTGGTGCGGAGGAGACCGAGTTTCAGGCGGACTTGCGCTTCAGGAGCATTAAAGATTTTGAACCTTCCAATATCATGACCCGTCAAGAGGTTCGGGCCGAGGACGGTTCAGTAGCCTACCTGCGTAACGACCTCGCTGATCTTAAGAACAATATCGACTTGATGTATAGGCTCAAGGATCGTTGGAAGCTGCCTGCAGTGCGTCGTGCATGGAACAATCCAGAGCAGCGCAAGCAGATCATTGCCGCTTTGGGACAATTACGGGATGAACTCGACAAAGTTGTAGAAGGGAAGAATTAATGGAAATGCTCACGAAGTCTACCAGCGAAATTCTGGGGGATGCACCCGCACGTGACGTTTTGTTGGAGATTTTTGCCGATTTGCATCCGGGATTAATTGATGAAAACCGCTCGATTACCTCAATCTTTACACCGCAGAGTGCACGCGAGTTTCTCTCTCAGCTCACCGATATCACCTCATTGCTAAGTGATCAGGATGCGTTTGAGGAGACGCTGGCAAAATTACAATCGCAGATCGACCATGCAGAAGAGATTCGCGACGAATTGCTGGAACAAGTTTTTGCGCGACTGCGACCCATTGAGCGCAGCTATCGCGAACTGCAGACCTTCTTTGAAAACACCAAGATTTACGACGGCAAACAAAGAAAACCCGTTGAACTATATATATGGGATACCGATCCGCGCGAGATCAAAGACGTGTACAGCATGACGATCGCGGCTGTAGAAAATTTCTGCAAGAAGCGCAACGATAACTTCAACTTTCGGGATGATATCTGCAACCTGGTAATTCCAGGATGGATTAACCAACAGGTTCGAGAGCAACTGGAGAATATCGCGAATCAATGGGGAATTTTGCTCATTACCGATATTGACGATGAGAAATCGTTTCAGAATGTGGAACGTAATTTTCGACCTGGTGGCAAATACGAGTTCCTCAAGAGGCCTGAAGATCGAGCGGCCGCCGATGTCGTCGTCATGGGCTATCTGCAATTACGCCCGAAGCATTGGTTTGAAAAGACCATTGATAATGGTGATGATCTCTACGGTCCGCCCTCCCTCGCCTTTGCAGGCGCAGTAGCTCGCACAGACGACAGTGCGGGATTGGCGCAAGGGCCAGTGGGGTCGAGATTCGGTCAAGTCACGGGGCCTGAGAAGGCCAGGATAGAACCTCTCATTAGCGAGATGGAACACATTAGCATGGAGCGTCAGCTTATCCCGATAATTCGAGATGCCGACAATAAGCTCTGCTTCTTCGGCTGCAGAACGCTTGCGGACGACCCCTACGGCGTATACAAATTCTTTACTTCGTATCGCATCATCCGTTACATCGAGCGTTGCTGCCGGCATTATCTGTTGCAGGTTGCAGGGCAGGTGCTCACACGCGAATTTATGGATGAAGCGATTGAGAAACCGATTGTACGCATGTTGCAGGAACAGGTAGAGGCAGGCACTCTTCTTGACTTCAAATTGGAAATCGATCGCGATGCGAATAAGCGCATGCAGGGAATTTGCGACCTTAAGCTCGAAATAATGCCGACAGGACCAGGTGAGAGTTTTCGCCTCAAGATCGATACCCCCGAGTTTGCTTCTGAGGGAGCAAAGCAGGAGCCGGCAGGCCGATAGTGTGTGTCAGCTAAAGCGTGGAGGAGCCTAAGCATGTGGATTGACCGCATATTCGGCATCCTTCAGCGACTGCTGCACAAGCGGCCTAAAGTTCAATCGAAAACACCACCGCTGAAAGAAGACGAGAGGACAACTCACATGTCAAGTCCATTGCGAAGCACCGTTACCGTAGATGGAAATAAGTTCGACGCACTAGCCAGCACGGTGCGTTTCGCCACTTTGAAGGATCGCGCAGGCATGCCTGAAATGGGCACACTTTCAACAGCAATCAAAATTTATGTCGATTTTCATGATGATACAAACGTACCGCACAGTATCTTGCAACGCCTCTTCACTCTTGCGAATGTAGTGACTCGTGACAAGATTGTCGATATGAAGATCGAGTATTGGAAGGACGATGCCAAGAAAGATGCATTGTGCAGTTACAAATTCAAGGGTTGGATCAGCCGCTTTGAGACAGGCAATCCGCTGCCTACTACTTCTCCTGATGGAAACGTCGATTCGAGCAGTCATTCGACTGTGAATCATCTGCTCACGCTTGAGTTGGAGCCGGCGATGAATCAGCAAAACTTCAAGGACATCTCCATGGGTAACTAGTTGCAGTTGAGGGGTGCGTCGTCCGCGGTGCTTTCACGCCGCGGACGCGACTCTCCTGATGCTCAAAGACTTCTACATTCACTAGTTCAGGAGTCATGGAGTTGGCCCCGACATATCTCGCAGAGAATCTTTCGAACCCGTCAATTACATTTCCGCTACGTTTGCAGCAGGGCTTGCTGCAGAAGACCGATGAGCGGGATGCATATTTGATGATGCTTGGAATCATGGCGCGTACGCCGCGAGGCTCCTGGCCCGAACATTCTCTATTCGGTTTCCAAGATTTTTTCCCCGAGATTGCTAATGAGAATCTGTCTCAGGAATCTCGTACACGCATGGCTGAAACGATCACTGGAGAAATAAATACGGTACTAACTGACCTAGGCTTGACACGTTATCGAGTTGACTCACTGATGTTGGAGCCACTTGAACGAGTTATGCAAGCTTCCAATAGCGTTCGGCCAGTGGGATACATGTCGGAAGGACGTAATGTCACTCTAATGTTGCGTGAGGTCGGTAGTGATCGCGCAACAGGATATGCTCTATGAACGCGAGCGCTGCAGAGATCGATCTGAAGCTTCGTGAGGACTTCCGCCGGTATCTACGGGAGTACGGCATCGAGTCCACGCTTATTGATCCGGTGCTGGCCGTACTATTTCGCACTCTAGCCTCACAGATTTACGCTCTCTCGTCTGATACGGACCGGTTGAGGACAGCACTGCTTGATGAGCTTTTAGAGCGGTTAGGCTTTGAACGACGTTTTGCCCGTCCAGCGCAATTAGTAGTGCGCTACAGCTGTCAAACGGAGCCCGCAAACGTGGCAGCTGGCACCGTACTTAGCGGTGAGCCGGAGAGCGGGGGACGTATGAGCTTCGCCACGGACTACGGTATCTCTGTTTCCTCTGCTCGCATTGCGGCGGTATTCGTCTATCAGTGCTCAAAAAAAGGTTCCGTCGGTGCGAAAAGTTCCAGCGGAGAGTTGCGCTTGTTAAGCGGCATTGAGTTGCCCGCTGAGAGTCTGCGTGCCGGTCCGTCTTATGGTCCCGTGTCTGCGGAGTTGGGACTGCATCCGGCAATTTACATTGCGCTTGAGAATATAGGCCCCACATACCTCTCACGCCACGGAATCTTTTTGCAAACCAGTCCCGAGGCTGCATTGTTGAACGCTCAGTTGGAGAGCGAAAACTGGGCACTGGCTTCGAACTCCGGCCGATTTGAAGCTTCAGGTGTTTTTCGACCCCGTGAGCTGAATGCAGGCCAGTATCAATTGCATTCGCTAAGGACGACGGAAGAAGCAATGACGATCTCGGAAAAGTCGGAGTTGCCCTCACTGCCTCAAGGATTCTGGCATGGCAAGTGTTTCGTGCTTCCATCGATTTCCGCGGAGCGTTACTTCTTGTGCGAAGCCCCACATGGACTCGAGACTTCGCTTCGTGCGATCTTTGAGCGCCCGGGACTTTTTATGAAACCGAGAGCATGGCTCCGCATCCAGCTCGACTCGCGCGTAGAGGCCCTGCATACTGCCATTTCGGCCGTCTATCTCCATGCTCAGAGTGCTTCCAACGTTGAGTGCCTAAACCAGACCGTGCATTTTAGAGAGAATGGTACGACGATTCCCATTAGCAGAGAGACAGGTGGACGCTCTTTCCTTGTAGCGCCTCTATCAATAACTGGTGAGAGCGGGGAAACATACCTTCCTGAATTCGAGCCATCCTCTCAAGCTGGCGTTGGTCGCTATAGGCTGCACCAGGGGTACCTGACATTGCTTCCGGGCAAAATGCCGAACGGAGTTGATGAAGCCTATGCCAACATCCGCCTTTGGATGACTGCCGGGGCGAGCGGCAATCAAATGGGCGTTGCTCGTCTGCGAAGTTTTACAAAGGCACCAGTGCACGGTCTTATGGCTGAGAACATTACCGCGGCAGCGGGCGGCTCTGATGGAGAAGGGTTACATTCGGCGCAGCGACGCTTCTCCGAGACGCTCTTGTCGCGGCACAGATTGCTTACACGCGCCGACCTTGAAGTTTCGATTCGCTCTTTCGATCGCCGCATTCATAGTATCGATGTGCAGCCGATACTTGCGCGGAGCTCACGTGGATTGCGCAGGCTGCACCGCATCACCGTTACTGCAGGGCGCGACAGATTTGTAGCACCAGAAGAAGAAGCTCGCGTCCTTATTGCGGATCTGCACAGCTTTCTTACAGAACGCGTGCCGCTCGATGTAGATGTAAATGTGGAGCTGGCATGGGCGTGAATCCTGCAGTATCGATTGAACAGTATCCAATGATGCCGGACTTCGCGCAAGGCACCGCCGGCTTTGCACACACGGTGGATTCTGCAGTAAATGTGCTTGATGCTCTTGGTATCGCGGAGTCCCGCCTTACTCTACGTATGGCCGGTGCCGGTCGCCCTGGTTTGCAGATCGTGCGTCAGGATCCACCGGCCGGCACGCAGCTCACTCCCTCTGTGCCGATTACGTTATGGATCGCTGGCTTCGGCTTCTTTGGGTCATTGCCACTGCCTATGCGTGAATCTGGTGGTGAAGCCGAGATGGGCACACGGGAACTATGCGAGATTTTCGACGATCCGATACAAAAAGCGGGGCAATGGCTTCGAGCTGGGGCTCCTTTGTTTAACATTGGTCCAGACAAATTTGCAGCGTGCCGCCGCTGGCTTGCCCTCTTTGGCGTAGATTCATCAGTATGGCCTGAGGAATTACTCTATCCTCTTGCATTACTGGCTCCCACGTTGGCGCGTATGGCGGGTAGGGAAGTTGGAATACAACTGATCTTTATCGTTCTTCTTGGCCTGCCTATCTATAAGATTCGCTACCGCGGTTCATATCGTTTACTCGACCCGCGAGAGCAATCGCTGCTTGGTTCCAGAGCAAGCCGTCTTGGGCGAGACTTTTTGATAGGCGATCGTCAGCTTGATACAGATTCCATCGAAATCCAGCTGGGCCCCGTATCCCTTGAGACCCACGCTCGCTTTCAATCTGAATTGGGCCGCCGACTCATTCAGATAACGACGAACTTGTGCCTGAGTGCCTACCATGGACATTCGATTACCTGGATGCTCGAAGATGCTCGCCAAACTCCTCGTCTGGGCATAGCCGCAAACAATGGCCTCATTGGTCTCAACTTCTACTTGGGCAGAGGAGCATGCGCATGAACCCGAAGGACGTTCGGCACAATGCAGTTAACTGGGAATTCGGGATGCTCGTAACCCCGGAGCACTTTCTGCGGCAGGAGCGATTCTACGAAGCAGAGATGCTTTGGATGCTGCGCTATACGCACGATAGCTTCGGGTTGATTGGCGGTGGGCCGCGTCTGCCGGAGAGCGAATTCGGTGCGGTACGACATGATCCTATTGTGACGCTCTCAGAAGATGAGCATGCGCTGCGTATTACAGTAACGCAGTGCCGGGGTCTGACCGCGGCCGGTACTCCCGTTGAGATTGCTCCGGATTATCCGCTCTACCAGGAGTTCAGCAAAATAGATCTGGAAGGCATTCGAGAATTGCGCGTTTACATCGTTGCGCCACCTCACTCCTATATTGTGCTTGACGGTGCTCTCGACGAGCATAACCCCCAGATGCAGACCGAGCGTGTTCGCGCATATCGAATGACGCTTCAGCCTCATGGGGAGGACGTACAGCATGCGATCGTGGTGAGTCGTTTGAGGCGTTCCGAAAGCAGCCTTGCTTACGAAAAAGATGCAAGTTTTATCCCACCCTGTACCAATTTGGCTGGCTTCAGCGAACTCAGCGCTGCCTGGCGCCGCATCGTCGAACAGCTTACCTCTCTGTCTAGCCGTTTTATTGAACTGCATCGCGCCATGCAGGAATATATCGAGTTGACTCGCGAACGGGGAATCGATGTCGGCATTGACAAAGATTCACTCGAGTTCGTCAAACGAATGATCCCAGCCATTGAAGCTTGCCTCTATGGCTGTCTCAATCCCGTACAGTCGCCCGCCCAGTTTTTCGGCAATCTTCGCGCATTTCTGCAAGGTGCAGCTGTGGGGCTCGACCTCAGTCCACCAGTGCAGCAGTATTTCGATGCCTTGAAGAATGCCGGTGAAACAGAGTTCGTGCCATTAGTAGAACAGCAGAAACAGTTGCTGAGGAGTTCTCGGCGCTGGCGGGTTGAGGACGATCTGGGCGTAGAGGTGCGATCTGTACAGAATTCTCTACGTAGCTTGCAGACACTCGAACGCGCCCTCGAGGGCAAGTACATAGACTTCCGCGTGAGTCCCACGCTCGACGCGATGACCTTCGTCTTTGATCGCGGTGGGAGCGCTCTTTACAAGCTGGCAGCGAAACCTGCGCGGCTGCAGGGTTTTGGCGACGAGATGGCATTTTATTTTACGGGTATCCGGCTCGAGGGCCGTGAGAAGTACAGAATCATTGTTACCGCTGAGGCGGAGCATGAATATGCCGTGGATACTCGGGTGCCTGTGGAGATCCGAATTAATGAAGGAAGTGGATCGCGACGTGCTCCAATCCACGGTGTCGCACAGGTGCGTTTGGCTGCTCAGAAGAATGTCGAGTTTGACTTTGATGCGCCTGATATTGCGACAGTGACTGACTTGCGCGTAGCTGTGCCCGCACACTTCAATGTACGGACCGCACTGCTGTTTGTACGCCATCGCTTCTATGCTCGCGATGTAGAGAGCGTGAGCTTTTCGAATCAGCCGATGGAGCCATCATCGCCCCATCCGAACGAACTGCCTAAAGTGCGAGATGCGGAGCCAGCTGTTGTCGGTCGCGGGAATGCCTCGCAGGGCCCTTTCCGCCCTCCGTTGCAAGCGCGGCCAGGCGGGCCGCGGAACGCATTGGGTCCTCGCGAGGAGAGCCTTGCAGTAGAGCCTGGAGCGATAGATAACCCTGCTCCGCCACGTAGACGACGCCTTGAATAAAAATCGCGCGGAGAAGAAACTGCATGTCCATTCCATTGGATAAGTTATCTACAGATTTTGAAAGTGCTCTGGATAGATCTCGTCTCTTCGCGGAAGAGCGCAGGCATGCCAGCATTGCGTCAGAACATTTGCTTTATGTGCTATTCGACGGGGAAACGGTGACTGCGGCGCATCTTGTGCGTGCTGGCGTCTCGTCTGCGCTTGTGCTTGCGACACTTACCGCGCGGCTGAACAAATTTCCTCAAGGCACACTGGAGCAAGGTCGCCGCCCGGTGGCCTCACGTGGGTTGCGTGAGCTGATCGAGCGGTCCTTTCAGGAGATGGAGGCACGCGGAGCCGAGATCGCCGAGCCGGTGGACTTTGTGCAGGCGGTTGCGAAACACGACGAGAACCTTGCTAAGGAACTGCGTGCGGCTGGCATTACACACGAGACCCTCGTTGCGGCACAAAATCAGAGCGACTCTACACATGAAGTCCTGGGCGATACGAATGGATTGGCTGCGCACGCAGCCCGGACAAATGCCCCTGGCAAGTTGCTCACACGATTTGCTCGCGATCTTACAGCGCTCGCTCGCAGCGGCGAACTCATGCCCGTCGTTGGACGTGACGAAGAGATTCACCGTGTAATGCAGATATTGCTGCGCAAGACCAAAAGCAACCCAGTCTGCATCGGGGATCCTGGAACGGGCAAGACCTCCATCGCCGAAGGGCTGGCGTTGCGCATTGCCGTTGGGGACGTCCCGGAATCCTTGAAGAACTGCAAGGTGCTTGCCCTTGATCTCACTGCAATAGTGGCCGGCGCGAAGTATCGTGGGGAGTTTGAGGAGCGGCTAAAGGGCATCGTTGAGGAGTGCTGTGCGCGCAAGCGCGAAATCATACTCTTTCTCGACGAATTGCATACGCTCGTTGGAGCAGGTGGCAATGAAGGTGGCATGGATGCCGCGAACATTTTAAAACCTGCGCTCGCACGCGGTGAGTTGCGCTGCGTTGGCGCTACGACCTTCGACGAGTATCGTGAAAAAATTGAAAAGGACGGTGCGCTTGCACGTCGCTTTGATATCGTTGTCGTCAAAGAACCAACGGACGAAGCGATGCTGGTTATTCTTCGCGGAATCCGGCCTCGATATGAGTCTTACCACGGTATCCGGCTTTCTGACGAAGCTTTACGTGCCTCCATCAAGTTATCGCGGCGTTATCTGCCTTCTCGTTTTTTACCTGACAAAGCAATCGATATCCTTGACGAAGCCTCCGCGCGCATCCGCATGCAGAAGGAGTCGAAGCCGCGAGAGATCGACCGGCTCGAGCGCTCGCTGGCAGACAAGCGGTTGCAGTTTGAAAGCATGTCTCAAGAAGAGAAACAATTCTCCGCGCTTCCTGACGAAATCGCTGAAGTCACCGGTCGTATCGATCAGTTGACAGTAGAGTGGCTGGCCCAAAAGGATGTCTCCGAACAGCTGCAGCGCACGATGCAGGCAATAGAGCAACAGACGGCTATGCTTACCGAGGCACTGTCGACTGGCGATGTCACACATGCTGCCGAGATTCGCTACGGCTCTCTGCAGTATCTTGAAGCACAACGCGGTGACTTGGAGCGGCAGCTTGAAGAGGCGGCAAGTCAAAGTAACCCTGTGCCAGACGAAGTGCGATCCGAGCACGTGGCGGAAGTCATTGCGGACCGTGTTGGTATTCCGATCCATCGAATGCTTGAGAGTGAACGCGAGAGACTGGTGAAGCTCGAAGAGCGACTCTCAGAGAGAGTTTTCGGTCAGCCCGAGGCTGTGCTTGCGGTGGCGGAAGCCGTCAGGCGAATGCGCGCGGATCTCGAAACGCATCGCAAGCCGAATTCTTTTCTTTTCGTTGGGCCTACGGGTACGGGAAAAACGGAGCTGGCCAAGGCCTTGGCCGATGCGCTCTTTGATGATGAGACGGCGCTGATTCGTGTGGACATGGGGGAATACAAGGAGAAGGGGTCTGTCAGTGGCTTGATTGGCGCACGCCCTGGACTGATTGGCTCTGACGAAGGTGGTTATCTCACAGAGCGAGTACGCCGGAGTCCCTACTCCATCGTGCTCTTCGATGAGATCGAGAAGGCGCATCCTGAGGTCTTGGATCTGTTGCTGAGCGTGCTCGACGAAGGCAGACTCACGGATGCAAAGGGACGTTTTTGCGACTTTTCCAATTCGATCGTTCTGTTCACATCAAACCTGGGCGCTCGCGAAGCGATGGGAGAGAGCGAAGACGTGGAAGAACGCCGCGCGATCATTCTGGAAGTAGTACGAGCAACACTGCGGCCCGAATTGTATAACCGCATCTCTCAAATTGTGCCTTTTGATGCCCTAACCTCCCTCGAGCTTGAACGCATCGTAGGATACTCATTCGAGCGTTTACGCAGGAAATTGGCAGAAGAGCGTGAGATCGAAATGCATGTCCAGGAGACTGCGCTTAAACACTTGGCGGTGCTGTCCTATGATCCGGAGTATGGCGCAAGGCCGGTAGGCAGAACAATGCAGCAGGTAATTCTCTCGCCACTTGCTACTGCGTTGATTGCAGGCGATATCGAGCGAGGGCAGCAGCTGCACATCCTTTATTCGGAAGAGACAGGAATTAGTTTTGACGTTCCTCAAGATGCCACGACCACCGCATAACTGGTGCGCACTCGTAGCTATAGCTGTCGCACTGCTCTTCTTTGCGACGACGAGCGCAGTCGCATCGGCACCCGTCCTCCCATCTCTTGGTGGGGAAGAAGCGCAAGGTTGGATCCGTCTTTTTGATGGTACGTCACGCTTCGGATGGACCTCTAGGGGGGGAAACTGGCAGGTAAATGGAAATACGCTTGCTTCAGACTCTAAGCAGCAAACCTCGTTGCGTACAACAGCCTCATTCTCCGACTTCGAGCTCAAGTTTGAGGCACGCATGACCGGTGGGCCCGCAAGCTTGCTGCTGCGTGCGGACCCGCAAAGTAAGCCAGCGCAGCCAGGGTATATCTTGTCACTTAGCAATGGCACCATCGCGGGAATAGGCGAAACAGGTGCTGCAAGTTCCGCTATTGGAAGCTGGAACACGTATGAGGTGAGAGCAGAGGGTGAGCACCTGCTTGTGAACTTCAATGGGAAAGTTACAGTTGATGGGAAGAACCCTAAAAACCGGGTGGGCTATCTTGAATTTGCGGCGCCTGAGGGCTCAAGGGTCGAGGTTCGTTCCGTCCTGTTGAAGCCACTTGGACTCGACCGACTTTATAACGGCTCCAACCTGGATGGTTGGCGAGCTGTGGCTGCACCCGCTCCACAGAACAAATCGAAGTTGAAGCTGCCGATTCCCGGTCTATCAGGCAAGCCCAAACCTCCACAAAGTGTACGGTGGTCGGGTGATGGAGCTATTCATGGAGAAGGAGGCGTAGGTCAGCTTGAATCGACCAACGCCTATGACGATTTCGTACTGCAATTCATAGCAAAATCCTCGGGCTCCGAAAAGGACGGACACTCTGGAACAGAAATGTTTTTCCGCGGAACTCCGAATCAGTTTAGCTCTGGCTATGTAGTCAGCACGGATAGCGCCACGGATCGGGATGGAAGGTCTTTCAGCACGGGTGGCCTGATCCAGGTTGAAAAGGCTCGAGCTGTTTCAGTGCATCCCGGGCAGTTCTTTGCATGCACGGTAATTGCACGTGCCCACCGCTTATCGGTATGGATTAACGGCATACTCGTGACCGACTATTACGATTCTCGTCCGGAGGGTCTCTACCATTCAGCGTCCGGGCCGCTGGGATTTCGTATTGAGAACGAAAAGGCGACGCTTGACCTGCGAGAGATCCAAGTAGCATCTCTGGCGAAAGGGCCGGAAGCACCTCCTCCGCCAGCTCCTGTTATACCTGCTGCTCCTGCAACAGCGGCGCCTGCCAGTGCCGCGCCGGTAGCCATGCCAATGATGATGCCCGGACCGTCTCCAGAGGAGAAGGCGCAACAGGGGCAGGTCCGCAAGCTCACTGTAGATGCTCTCAATGCTTCCTCTCCAGAAGAAGCTATACGCATTAACAAGCAGATCCTGTTCCTCGAGCCAGGTGACATGCCTGCCCAGCAGCGTCTGGACAAAGCGCAGGCGCAGATCGACGCCGCTAACACGCAACGCGAGCATGGCAGACAGGAGCAGGAGGCCAATACCGCAAAGCAGGAAGCTAACAGCGCTCGCCGCTCTGCACTTATGGTTCAGACCGAGGATGCGCTGTTGCGGGGTAATCCAAACGAAGCACGGGATCGTTTGAATGATGCGCGACGTCTTGGAGCCAACGGACCTGAAGTAGATCGTTTGCAGGCATTGATACTCTCCAGGCTCAGGAACCGCCTTTTGATGCGCGTGGGACTCGGTGGGGGAGGTCTTTTGGCCTTCATCGCGCTGGCGATCTTTTTCCTGAGGCGGCGAGGAAGGACAGCGACCGCATATCTGGTTGCACTTGACGGCGTCGATAAAGGCAAACGCCATCTTCTAAACCAGGAGGTTACTCACATCGGTGGAGTTGCCATGGATGGCGGTAAGAAAAACGAGGTACTTGTACGCGATCCGGATCGACAAGTGTCGCGCTTTCACTGCGAAATACATAAACGTGATAACAACTGCTACCTTATTGATCTCGACAGCTCGAATGGAACTTTTCTTCATAGCCGGCGGCTCCAGCCTGGCATAGCTGTCAAACTGCGTGATGGAGATCAGTTCACTCTGGCGCGTGCAGCTGCATTTGAGTTGCGCCTTGAACGGCAAAGGCGATCTAAATGATGACGCACCGATCGAGTTGCAACAACTCAGTGGAAGGGAACCAGGTCGTGCCTCTAGAATAAGTGGTCGCTAAAGTTGCAAGCGGTATGCTCTTGGCGATATTCCCACCTGACGGCGAAAGATTCTGGAGAAATGCTGATGGGTTCGAAAGCCGGAAGCGAGTGCAACGTCGAGAATGGAGTTGCTCGACTTTCCTAGCAGGGTTTTTGCATGTTGAATTCGGCAATGAAGGACGAATTGATGAGGGGTTGTCCCCGATGTTTTACGGAAGAGACTGCAAAAGTGCGAGGCGCTCAATCCTACATCTTGCGCTAATTCCTCCAATGTGATTTCATCCTCTAGATGTGCATGGATAAACTCCGTTACACGCTTCATCCGGTAAGGAGCCAGTCCGCCTTTGTACACTTGGGGGGCACGTCGTGCAATGCCGTCATACCGAACCAAAATTGCCGCAAGCGCCTGTTCGATTCCATCCAGAAACAATCGCCCCGCAGGATATCCATGCACTCGCTCACGCTCAAGTGCGAATAGTAAAGATGAAAGGTGCATATCCCGGTTTGCGCGCTCAGTCGGTACACCGTTATCTGCAAGTGGAGCAACTTCCGCTGCTTGCTCGAGTGCCGCATCCGACAATCGAACCGTGAGCGTGGATGCATGTGAACTCCAGCGGAACTGTTGTTCACAAGCTCGCTTCTCGATCACTACGCTGCCCTTTGTTCGGGTCAAGCTGTGACAATCTCCAGAACAACTCTTATATTCCACCGAACAACGCCGTAGATATAGGCTAAGCACCTGATCGGGAATAGTGACCGCCTGCCAATCCGTAGGACGCACCTCATGCTTCTCTATCAACAGTGATGGAGAAGGGGAGTGTAATCCTTGTAAGTCAGAGTCGTAGAGAGGCTTTGTTTCACCGTCTCGTACGGCCATAATTCTGCTTAACGCGTCGGATTGAATATGGAGGTTTTTTGGCGGGCCCTTTACAAACAATGCGGCTACCTCTTACGCAATGCTCAACAGTTGAAAAAGGCTAACGCATACCAAGGAGTAGGCCAAAACAATGTTTTCGTATCTTTATTAGATGTTTTACGATGCAGCCGATTTACTTCAATCAACAGACGGTGAAATTCTAATTAGATTTTATGTTCTTTGGTATCTTCGTCTTCGCGTAGATGATTATCATGGAGTTAAGTCGCAATATATGAGTTGTATGAATCGGTTAAAAAATGCTGCATTCATGCCACAGTTAGTGACGAAAGTGGTCTAATCCCTCACCTCGGAGCAAGGTTGATTCCATTCTTTACATGAACGGCTAGCGGGGTTGCCGTTCAACTTCCACCTACAACACCACCTCGACCTCTGGTATCGTGTCGCCGTGAAATATCTTTTCTTAGGTGCTCTTCTTTTTGCCTCTACTGCCACATGCTTTGCGCAGACCCTTTCGTTCGATCCGCTTGACAATACGGGCCGCCAGATTGCGAAAGTCCGCGCCAATACAACCTCTTCTAACAAGCATGTTGCATTTCATGCGAATTGGAATTCCCTCGCTGCATACAGCACGCCTGACTGGTTCCGGGATGCGAAGTTCGGGATTTTTCTTCACTGGGGCGTCTACTCCGTTCCGGCATTCGGAAACGAATGGTACTCACGCAACATGTATGTGCCCGGCAATCCGGCTTACGATCACCACATCGCCACGTACGGTGCGCAGACAAAGTTCGGGTACAAAGACTTTATTCCCATGTTCAAAGCGGAACACTTCGATCCCAATATTTGGATCGATCTCTTCGTAAGGGCCGGCGCCCGCTATGTCGTTCCCGTTGGAGAGCATTGCGATGGATTTGCTATGTATGACTCCGACATCACTCCATGGAACGCAGCTCGCATGGGACCGCATCGCGATATCGTCGGTGAGCTTGCTAAAGCCACTCGCGCTCACGGTCTTCGCTTTGGCGTCTCATCCCATACCGCTGAGCATTGGTGGTGGTATGGTCGTGGACGTTCTTTTCCCTCCGACGTCCGTGAAGAAACCCCTGAGACAGCTCTGCTCTACGGCCCTGCCGCTCCCATGAATCTTCCTGGGCCCGATGGTGTGACCGTCGATATCAAAGAGCCGGACCCCAGCCATCTGGAAGCGTGGCTGGCACCCAATCAGGCCTTTATCGACAATTGGCTCGCGCTCTCAACTGAGATCGTCGACAAGTATCATCCAGATTTCATGTACTTCGATTGGTGGATCGGCCAGCCTGCCATGAAACCCGCACTTCAGCAGTTCGCAGCCTACTATTACAACTGCTCTGCACAGCACCACCAGCAACCTGTTCTCACGTACAAAGAGGAGTCCATGCCGGCGAATGTTGCCACTCTCGACATCGAGCGCGGCAAGCTCGATACGCTTCGTCTTCTGCCATGGCAGACAGACACGTCGATATCCATCCATTCATGGGGTTATGCAGAGCATGACCAATACCGCACCGCCAAGTCTCTCATCGCACAACTAGTCGACACTGTCTCCAAAAATGGCAACCTTCTGCTCAATGTGGGGCCTAAATCTGACGGGACTATTCCCGACGAAGCGCGTAGTGTCCTTCTCCAGATAGGCGATTGGCTACGCATGAATGGTGACGCCATCTACGGCTCACGTCCCTTTGCAGTCTTCGGCGAAGGTCCCACAAAGGCTCCGAAGGATTCCACTCAAAAGAACAAAGACATCCAGGTTTACACTCCACACGATATTCGCTACACCACTTCCAGGACCGGCGAAGTTCTCTATGCCACAGTCTTGGGCTGGCCATCAGATGGGAGTCTTATTCTACGCACGCTTTATCGAGGAAATCCTTACCTTTCCTCTTCAATCTGTTCGATCAAACTCCTGGGTGCTCATGACGAAATCCCCTTTCATCAGCGCCCAGATGGCGTTCACTTGACCCTACCGGCAGTAGCTCCCACTGAACTTCCTTCTGACATCGCCTGGGTTTTTGCCATACGAACTCATTGTCCTGTTGCCCCCGGGAACTGATCTTGGACTTTCTAAACAGGGGCCACCTTGAGTTATCCAAAGAGAGGAGTACCTTTTTTTTCCATATTAAGGAGGGTAGCCTTCGTTTCCAGTCCGCCTGCAAAGCCGGTGAGTTTACCTGAAGACCCGATCACTCGATGGCAAGGAACAATGATCGAAATAGGATTGCGACCATTGGCTGCGCCGACAGCACGGCTCGCACTGGATCTTCCAATCTGCTTTGCCAACTGCCCATAGCTGCGCGTTTCCCCAAAGGGAATCGATAGCAACGCCTCCCAGACATCCTTTTGAAAAGGGGTTCCTTTCATATCGAGCGGCAGAGAGAATGACCGGCGTTCGCCTGCGAAGTATTGATTCAGTTGGCGCTCAACCTCGACAAGTATTTTCTGCTGGTCGTCTTCCATGGAAGATGTCAGTGGCACTCGGCGAGGGTTGTCGTTCTCCCACAAAATAGCGACCAGGCCTTTGTCACTTGCCACGAGCTTCAGTTTGCCAACTGGCGAGATAAAGAATTTGTGAAATAGATTCATGTTCGTCCTTTCATCTTCGCGACGTGTTCAGCAGGCGAAAAGTAGTTGTAAGTTGACTTGGGTCTGTATTACAAACCGGCAGCGTTCGGAACCATTCCGGCAAAGCCTTTTGATGCGGTCGACCTTCTCTGGAATCTTTCCAGGACCATCTTCCTTGCCAGGCAGTAAAGATCAAACCGGTAGAACCACTGTGGCTCTTGGGAGCTTTGTAGGCGATAGGTTGGAAGGCGACAGCTCACATACTGACTGTCTCATCACGGTAAATTTAAAACTCGCGGTTTTCGGACGGGTTCATCGGGTAGCTAGCATGCCGTTGTTTTACTCCGAATCGCAACCCGCATTCGCGGCAAAATCCGTCCGCATTGGCTATGGAACGGGGAGCTAGATGGCTATGGGAATAGATTGGCGATCACTTTCGAATCGTGGCTGAACCAGCGATGGTACGGGGAGTGGAAAACGTGGATGTTTTGTGAGCGGGGTTGATGTGAGAATTGGGTGAGTGAAGGAGCCCTGCACCGATGCCGAATCTGCCTGAAGATGATATCCGTATCCACTATCACGATGAGGTCCCGCGCGGGGCAAAGATTAAAGTCATCGGCGTCGGTGGCGGCGGAAATAATGCCGTAAACCGCATGATCGCTGCCAAGGTTGAGGGAGTTGAGTTCATCGCGGCGAACACGGATGTGCAGGCTTTGACGGTCTCAAATGCTCCAGTAAAGCTGCAGCTTGGCGTGAAGCTGACGAGCGGCCTTGGAGCCGGGGCAAATCCGGACGTTGGCAGACGGGCAGCACTCGAGGACTCCGACAAGATTATCGAGGCGCTGGAAGGTGCTGACATGGTCTTCGTTACCGCCGGGCTGGGCGGGGGTACCGGCACGGGCGCGGCGCCTGTGATCGCCTCGCTGGCCAGCGAGATGGGGGCACTGACAGTTGCCGTGGTTACGCGGCCCTTCGGATTCGAAGGTAAGCGGCGCATGATGCAGGCCGAGCGCGGTATGCAGGAGCTGCTCGAATCGGTGGATACGGTAATCGTGATCCCAAACGAGAAGCTGCTGGCCGTAGCAAAAGATGCCGGATTCTTCGAGAGCTTTCGCATTGCAGACGATGTACTGCGACAGGGTGTGCAGGGAATATCGGACATCATTACGATCCCGGGGGTTATCAATCGCGACTTCGCAGACGTGAAGACCACGATGGCTGGCATGGGCTATGCCGTCATGGGAACAGCGATGCGCTCTGGACAAAACCGTGCGGTCGAGGCGGCGATGGCGGCGATGGCTTCGCCTCTGCTTGAATCTGGCGCGATCGATGGGGCGCGGGGAATTCTCATCAACATTACGGGCTCTAACAATCTCAAGCTCAGCGAGGTCAATGAGGCTTCGACGATTATCCAGAACGCAGCGCATGAGGACGCGAACATTATCTTCGGCGCGGTGCAGGATGAGGCGATGGGGGAAGATGTAAAGATTACCGTAATCGCCACGGGCTTCCGGCAGCAGGAGATGCCGGCCCGGCGCGAGCGAATGCTGGCTGAGGCGACGTTACCCACGCTCCGATATGACGTTCCAATCGAGCCTCGTATTTCGGTACCGCGGGCCGCGCCGCCGACACCTAAATTTTTGAGTGAAGATCTGGCCCAGCCCGGTCCGGTGGCCGAAGAACGCCGTGGGCCGACGGCCGAGCCTAAGGTCGTTTTACCTGAGGCAGCATCCCCGACGGCGCCGCGCCATGAGCTGGTTCCAGTACCCGCATCAGTATTTGATGATGATTTCTTCCGGAGCTCCCAATCGAGGGCCACGGTATCGCATCACTCGGACGCCCCGGTTCGATTGGAGGCCGGGGTTCGTGACAGCGCTTACTTCCCGGCATCTGAGAACGTCCCATTAAATGTCCCGGCCTCCGATACCAGCGTGCGGGCTCCCTTTGGAGACACAGCGTCGGTACAGGCCGACTCCGTGGAACCGGATGATTTGGATATACCGGCCTTTTTAAGACGTGGGAACTAAACTTTCGCGACGTAACCGGTACGAATCAGTACCATGGAAGTAGCATTTTTGTTGGACGGAACATTCTTTAGGATGTTCTAAGGGTTTGTCATTGACGAATGGCAACTCAATTGCAATTTAGGTTTTGACGTTAGAAGGAGCGCCCGGGTGTCTAAATGGGTCAGAGTCGTTGGCGGTATCCTTCTGGGCCTGGTTTTGGGTTCGGGGATTGAAGTTTGGGGGGTAACGTCGTCGGGGAGCGTAAAACATCACTCTTCTGGGACAGTGCATGTCTCGGCGAAGGGAAAGACGGCGAAGACCTCAAAGGTAAGCAGCAAGAAAAAGACAGTTTCGGTGAAAGCAACTTCATCGACGCGTAGACGCGGAGCCCGGACAAGGTTGGCGGTTCGACGGACACGGCACTATGAGCACTTCTCCGCCAGCTCCTTTGCCGACAATCTGACGCTGGGGGATGTCACGGATGGGGAAGATCCGATCGTCCGGGCGGCGGCGATTGAGGCCTTGGGAAACATGAACGGCACGGCGCTGGCAATCGACCCTTCGAGCGGGCGCATTCTGGCGATGGTTAACCAGAAGCTGGCACTCTCCCGTGGAGCTGAACCCTGCTCGACGATCAAGTTGACTGTTGCGCTGGCGGCTCTCGAAGAAGGGATCGTAAAGAAGGATACGCCGGTAAATCTGGGTGGAAAGTATCACTTGACGCTGACTGAAGCGTTGGCGCACTCGAACAATGCATACTTTGAAACATTGGGACGCTCGTTGGGATTTGAACGGGTGAAGCATTATGCCAATGAGTTTGGCCTGGGCGAACTGGCCGGCTATCACATTCAGGGTGAGCAACTTGGAACATATCCGGACGAAGTGCTCCCTGCGTCTTTGGGTGGCGTAGGCAGAATGTGTTCGTTCGGCGAGAGCGTTTCGATGACTCCCCTGCAATTGGGGGCATTGGTTTCGGCGATTGCGAATGGTGGAACCCTTTATTATCTGCAGCATCCGGAGAGCGCGATCGACATTGCGACCTTCGAACCGCGAGTGAAGCGACAATTGAATATCGCCCCGCTGATCCCGGAGATCATCGACGGTATGCAGGGTGCGGTGATGTATGGCACGGCACGGTCGTTGCGGACCAACTTTAGCCAGTTCCCGGTAATGGGCAAGACCGGAACCTGCTCCAATAATGGGACCCGATTTGGCTGGTTCGGTTCCTATGCGGACACTCCCAACGGTCGCATCGTGACAGTCTTCTTCCTGGAAGGCGGAAGACCGACCTTCGGACCGAAGGCCGCAGAGTTGACCGGGCAGTTTTACCAGGCACTCTGGGATAAGAGCTACTTTCATCCCAAGTCGCAGGAAGCCTCGGGAGCTGTGGGAGGCACCGATTAAGCATCGTCTGCCGGATCAAGTTGAAAGCCTCGCGCGAGCGAGGCTTTTGTTTTAGCTTCCGCACGGTTTTGGGAAAGTCTTCATTTGACCGGTTTTTGCCTCGACCCCGCCCAGTGGGATAGAAGGATGGAATGAGAGTTCTTACTGCGGCAGAGATGGGCGAAACGGATCGACGGACCGTGGAGGAGTTTGGTACACCTCTCGGCGAATTGATGGAAGCGGCGGGGGAAGCGGTCGCGAAATTTGCACGGCGGCGGTATCCGAAAGCAGAGCGGATCGTCGTATTGTGCGGTAAGGGCAACAATGGCGGCGACGGCATGGTTGCAGCACGGTTCCTGGCGATCTCCGGCCTGTCCGTGAGTGTGGTTTTACTGGGCAAATCGGGCGACGTCAAAGGAGAAGCGGCGTCGGCGCTGGCACGCCTGCTCGATACGGGTAAGGTTGTTGTGCACGAGGTGCAGGACGAGGAAACTTTGCAGCGTGTCCTTTGGGAAACTGGAGTGACCGAAGAGCCGGTCGGAAGCCCCGCCGACCTGCTGTTGGACGCGGTGGTAGGAACCGGATTTCATCCTCCTCTGCGTGGACTTGCAGAGACGGCGCGAGGTCTGGTCGAGGGACTCTCCTTTCCAGTAATCGCGGTAGACGTGCCGAGTGGATGGAATGCTGACTCCGTGGAGCAGACCGCGCCAGGAGCGTTTCGTGCGGATGCCGTGGTGACGTTTACTGCTCCGAAGCTGGCGCACGTCTTCGGATATATGACTCCCGGTCCGGTGGTGGTCGCAGGGATCGGCTCACCCGAAGATGCCATCCCCAAGGGCGATGGATTGAGCTGGACTGGAAGCTCCAAAGCGCTGGCGGAGAAGCCGCGCGACCCCAACTCCAATAAAGGGAAGTTCGGGCACGTGCTGGTGGTCGGCGGAAGCTATGGAACGGCTGGAGCTCCAGCGATGTCGTCACTTGCCGCTCTGCGGACGGGGGCTGGCCTGGTGACTGCGGGAGTTCCAAAGAATGTAGCCGATGTAGTGGCGTGTGTGACGCCGGAGCTGATGGTCAAACCACTCGCGGAGGATGCGGAAGGCTCAATTGCACAGAAGAATGTGGAAGGGCCAAAGCTGGAAGAACTCTTGAATCGGATGACGGTCGTGGCGCTCGGACCAGGATTATCACAGCGTGGCAATGCGAAGACGGTGGCTCGGGAGCTGGTCGCAAAAGTTACGGTGTCGATGGTGGTCGATGCGGATGGATTGAATGCCTTCGATGGAAGAGCCGACCTGTTGGATGGCACAGGGCGGGTGTTGGTGTTGACTCCGCACCCGGGCGAGATGGCACGGTTGTTGGGACTGACTGTAAAAGAGGTCGAGGCCGATCGCATCGGATTGGCAAGAAAGTTTGCGACGGAGCACAAACTGACGCTTGTACTGAAAGGGTGGCGGACGCTGATAGCGCATCCGGATGGTCGCGTCGCCGTGAATACGACTGGAAATCCGGCCATGGCCAAGGGAGGCAGCGGCGATATCCTGACGGGAATTGTAGCGGCGATGCTGTCGCAGTACCCAAACGATGTAGCTCGCGCAGTCGAGACGGCAGTCTACCTGCATGGCCTGGGGGCAGATTTTGCAGCCCGCGTAATGGATGAGCATACCGTGCTTGCCACCGACACGGTAGCGCATCTTTCGGATGCCTTTCGCTACCGAATACGAGATGAAGATGGATTTACCTGGATATGCGGGCTGCGGTGAACAGTAACCGTTGTCTTGTCCTGAACGCGTTAAATGCAAGGAGAGCCGTTGAAGAATTTTTCCCGAGAGAAGAGATTTCGCACCCGAAGCGTTGCCGGGACACTAGCACTGGGAGAGAGGATCGCCGAAATCCTCTTGCCTGCACCAAAACTCGTAGTCCTGCGCGGCGAGGTTGGTGCGGGAAAAACGACGCTGGTGAAGGGAATCGCCACCGCACTGGGGGCCGCGACCGAGGAGGATGTGACCAGCCCTACGTTCACCCTGGTCCATGAGTATGTCGGGCCGAAGGTGAAGCTCTACCACCTCGATCTTTACCGTCTGGAGACGGAACGTGAGCTGGCGACTCTTGGCCTTGAAGAAATGATCGCCGAACCCGATGCTCTGGTGCTTGTGGAATGGGGAGAACGCTTCGAGAACGTCGTTTCACGCATGGATGCGGAGATTGCGATGGAGCATGGTGAAGGCGATGAGCGTGGAATGATGGTTCGCTGGGCCTGAAGTATGGACGACGGTTGAATTGGAGGCGTTTATGCAAAGTGGTTCGGATAAGACAATTGTTGTTGTGGCCTATAGGCCGAAGGTGGGGAAGGAAGCGGAGCTCGAGAAGCTTACTCGTGAGCATGTTCCTCTACTACGCAGCGAAGGATTGGCCACGGATCGAGCTGCCGTTGTAGCAAAGGCAGCGGACGGCACGGTTGTGGAGGTCTTCGAGTGGGCTCAGGGCGGCGTGGAGCGAGCGCATTCCAATCCGGCCGTACTGAAGCTCTGGGAGCAATACGCCGCCGCCTGCGAGATCGTGCCCCTGACCGGATTGGCTGAATCGTCCACCATGTTCGCATCGTTTACTCCTATGGATTTGAATTGAGCTGGAGCCTCAGGCGAAGAGGCTTTGCTGCGTATGCATTCTGGCCGGTGTGGCTGGCTTTCGCAGGGCGGCAGCCTGAGGTTCGGGATTACGAGGGCGCGGATCGGTTGAGGTAGATCTGTGCGGTGCTAAAAGCGGAGCCTCAAGCGCGTTACCGATGTCCTCCGGCTCGTCGCGCCCGCGACGATTGAGACCGTGGCGCTCCCGTGCCTTGGCTACGAGGCTGCTGAGGTGTTGGGCGTAGAGCTTCGAAGCGAAGTCGGCATGGTCGAAGCGGCGGTGGTAGTCGGCAACGAGATGAGGGAAGTGCTCCCGAACGAAACTCAGGTAGGTAGGACGGGAGCACGGCTTTAGAAAGAGCGGGTTGGCGGCGAAAAAACTGGCATTTGCCTGCGAGGCGAGTGAAGCCATGCGGTCGATCGCTTCCTCGGTATCTGTGATACCCGGCAGAAGGGGCGAACAGAGGATTCCCGTTGTGATGCCGGCCTGGCGGAGCCGGCGAACGGTTTCGAAGCGAAGATCGGGGCGGGGGGCACGTGGCTCGAGCAGGCGGGCGAGACCGGCGTCGGGCGTGGTGATCGTGATATGGACCACAAGGCGGTTGCGACGATGGATCTCCTGAAGCAGGTCGATATCGCGAAGAATCAGGCGAGACTTGGTGACGATTCCGATGTTATAGCCGGAGTGCCGGGAGAAGACTTCCAGCAGGCTGCGGGTGATGCGAGCGCGGCGCTCGATCGGCTGCCAGGGATCGGTGGCGGTACCGATGGCAATCTGGTCGGAGGGATGGTGGCGGCGAAGTTCCTGCTCGAGCAGCCACGCGGCGTTTTGCTTGAGGAAGATGAGCCGCTCGAAGGTGAGCGGATCGTGGAAGTCCGGCTGTCCAGCCACTTGAGGCTGACCCGGGGCGGGAGCCATGAACTCATGGGTATAGCGGGCGTAACAGTAACGACAGGCGAACTCGCATCCACGATAGGGATTGATCGCCCAGGCGATCCAGCTCATACGCTTGGAGATGGAGCGATTCAGGACGCTGCGGACTTTGAGAGTACGGAACTCAATAAGATGGCCGTCGTCCGTGTGGGTGGACTCAACGGCCATGCGGGCAATGCCTACCGGAGGCGATCCAGACGGCTGGTTGAGGATAGGGAAGAGCGAGGCGGGAGCAGTGATCATTTTCGCCATTTGTTCGCCTTTCTTGAGATGAGAATAGGCCGATATAGATCGGTCGTCAAGCTACGAGTTTTGAACAGGTGGAAGTCTCTTTTTCGGAATCGCGAATGGGGCGAGGATAAAGCTCGTAATGGCCAGAATCCGGGATAAGCTGAACAAATTGAGGCAAAAATTGAGGCAAAAAAGATAAATAAAGTTGCATGAGGCACGAACTTACGGCATACTTATGAGAGCGTCTCAACTAGCCGTTGAGACCAGTCGATAACCACGCCCCGAAGGAACAGATTCGAGAGGGGTGGGAGATGAGGAAAGATGGCCAGGAAGATCTCCAAGAATTTGACGAAGGCGCGCGCGCTCGTTGAGCCCCGTCCTTACGTTCTGGCGGACGCAGTTCCGCTGCTTCAGAAAGCAAAGTACGCAAAGTTTGATGAGACCGTCGATCTGACGATGCGTCTCGGTGTCGATCCGCGGCACGCCGACCAGATGGTTCGCGGCACGGTTGTTTTGCCGCACGGCTTGGGCAAGACCAAGATCGTGGCTGTCATTGCGTCGGGCGATAAGGTTCGCGACGCTGAGGCGGCGGGAGCTGAGTTTTTCGGCGGCGAAGAGCTGGTCGAGAAGATCCAGAAAGAGAACTGGACCGCGTTCGATGCGCTGATCGCGACTCCTGACATGATGAAGTCGGTTGGACGTCTGGGTAAGGTTCTTGGACCCAAGGGTCTTATGCCGAACCCCAAGACCGGCACGGTTACCACTAATGTTGCGGATGCGGTGAAGGAGATCAAGGCTGGTAAGGTCGAGTTTCGGACCGATAAGACCGCCCTGGTTCACGTTCCCGTGGGTAAGCTCTCGTTTGATCAGCAAAAGCTGATCGACAACGCGATGACCGTGATCACCAGTGTCGTGAAGGCAAAGCCTTCCGCAGCCAAGGGTAAGTACATCAAGGGCGTGACGATCAGCTCGACGATGGGCCCTGGGATTCAGCTGGATTACGCAGCGGCCGAGGCTGCCGGCAAGGCGTAAACAGCCGGTTCGGCGTATAGGGATTTTGTCGCACTAGGCGACGCACAATTTCAGCTAGCTAATCAGGGCTAGCAGTGAAGGCTAGGATTTTTATGGCACTGTCCAGATCACAGAAGTCGGATAAGGTAAAGAAGCTCGCGAGCGAGCTGGAGACCTCGACCTCGGCCATTATCGGTACATTTACCGGGCTGACGGCGGAGAAGGACTTCAGTCTGCGCAAGACGGTTCGGAACGCTGGTGGAAGCTATCACGTGGTGAAGAATAAGCTTGCTGCGCGTTCGGCTGAAGGCACAAAGATCGAAGATGCATTGAAGGGGCTGAAGGGCGTCAACTCTGTGGCCTACACCTCGGGCGATCCCGTGGCTTTGGCAAAGGCCCTCTCCACGTGGGTGAAGGATAATTCGGAGTTCACCTTCAAGCTGGGTATTGTCGACGGCAAGGTGATCAATGTTCAGGAGATCACCGAGCTGGCCAACATGCCGGGCAAGGAAGAGCTGTTCTCGAAGCTTCTGTTCCTGATCAATGCTCCTGCGCAGCGTTTGGCGACAGTGATCAATGCGACCGGACGCGATCTGGCCGTGGTGATCAACCAGGGCGTCGAGAAGGAGAAGTTCTCCGGATCGGCTCCTGCAGCGAAGGCCGAAGAGGCAGCCCCAGCGGCTACCGAAGTCGCCGCAGCGCATGTCGAGGAGTCGGCAGCCAGCGAGCAGCCTTCAGGTGCGGCGCAGCCCGAGAATGCGACAGCGTCTCAGGCGGGTGAAGCGGCAGGCTCGGAGCCTGTTGAGGGGTAATCAAGTTTCGTCTGGTCTTGTTCGGGTGCGCTGGTCTGGGCGCAACGGAAACCCGGAAGGGGCTAGGCAACCGGGGCGGAGTAGGGTTTCGGAGAAGTAATCGGCAGTACAAGTTCAGAAGTATTGGAGAATAAAATGGCGGACATTCAGCAGTTGGAAGATTCGATCGTTAGCTTGAGCCTGCTCGAGGCTTCGGCTCTGGTAAAGAAGCTCGAGGAGCGCCTTGGCGTTTCGGCAGCAGCGGCAGCAGTAGCTGCTCCGGCTGCGGGCGGTGGCGCTGCTGCAGCAGCCCCGGCCGAAGAAAAGACTGAGTTCACCGTTATCCTGAAGGATGCCGGCGCGAACAAGATCAACACCATCAAGGCTGTACGCGAAGTCACCGCCCTTGGCCTGAAGGAAGCCAAGGACTTGGTCGACGGAGCTCCCAAGCCTCTGAAGGAGAACATCTCGAAGGACGACGCGGCTGCAATCGCGAAGAAGTTCGAGGGTGTTGCTACCGTAGAAATCAAGTAGTTACCCGGCAGTTGCACTTCTGGGCGGAACGAGTTATTCTTATCAATAGAAAGATTCGTTCCGCCCTGTTGTGCTGAGCTGGCGGACAATTATCGGCGGTGAAATCCAGATATACGGTTGTACTCCGGTCCATCCTCTCCATGGAGAGAGGTTAAGGGGCCGGCCATCATGCGTTTCTAGCGGCGGATACGTATGGTGCCACTGGTTTCAGGCAGACAGCAGCGAATTTGGGGCAAGGCGAGCCTCAAAATGGCGGCAGACATTCATCTCATCACGATAGAAATAGTGCACAAGTCGACCTTTGCGCTCGCGGGACACGCTGTCCCCTCGAGCGCTTTGCCGTGTTTTTATGTATTTCGGCTCTGCAGGGCAGAGCTTTAGGCAGAAGTACGCGTTCCTTATAGCAGATTCGTTCCTTACTAAGCGAGTTGGACGCGATGAAAAGATTTTGAAGTTTTGAGGCAAGGCGTCGCGGGATGACCGGCGACGAGATATTTGCGTACGGGTTGGCTGGAATCGAGGACGGCAGGACCCGATGAGATCAGAAGCGCAATACGGAACTAACCAGAAGAGTCAGGACCGGGACTCTTCCCCTTATGAAGGTGATTTTTTGAAGCACCGTCTAGGGGTCCTCGAAGGTAAGTATTCAGGGAGAGAGCATGTCCAGCGAAATGCGCGCGATCCGCAGCCGTCTTGATTTTTCCAAGATTCCAACCGCAATTGAAATTCCCAACCTTATCGAAGTGCAGCGCCGGAGCTATGAGCGCTTTCTGCAGATGGATAAGCTCCCCCAGGAGCGTGAAGACAACGGTCTGCAGTCGGTCTTTACCTCGGTCTTTCCGATCACTGATTTTCGCAACGTGTCAGAGCTCGAGTTTGTCGACTATTCGATCGGAAACTGGGAGTGCAAGTGCGGTTACCTCAAGGGGCTCAACCATCTGCGCACGGCCTGCGTGAACTGCGGCCACATGGTGATCACCGATCCCTTTCACCCTGGCGATGTACTTTGCAATTTTTGCGGAACCTACAACAAGAACACTCCTGACTTCTGCACCAAATGCGGTGACCCCGTCGGCCTTCAGCTGAAATATGATCAGGCGGAGTGCGAAGAGCGGGGCATGACCTACTCGGCTCCCCTCAAGGTCACGATTCGCCTGAAGATCTACGATAAGGATCCGGAAACCGGCGTCAAGACCCTGCGCGACATGAAGGAGCAAGAGGTCTTCTTCGGCGACATTCCGTTGATGTCGGCTAACGGCACCTTTATCGTCAACGGCACCGAGCGCGTCATCGTCTCGCAGTTGCACCGTTCGCCCGGCGTCTTCTTTGAGACGGCGAACAACCGCACTTACTTCCTCGGCAAGATCATTCCGTATCGCGGCAGCTGGGTGGAGTTCGAGTACGACCAGAAGAACACGCTGTATGTCCGTATCGACCGCAAGCGCAAGTTCCTGGGAACGATCTTCCTGCGCGCTCTCGGCCTGCGCACGGACGAGGAGATCTTGAAGACCTTCTACACGGTCGATACGATCAATCTGAAGGAAGGAAAGCTGAACTGGAAGGTCGCCCACGAGGGGACCGCGACCAATCTGCAGGGCACTCGTCCTGCTGCGCCGGTCACAGTGAAGGGCGAAGAGATTGCTCCGGCAACGCGTAAGATCTCGGCGCACTCCCTGAAGGCTCTGCGTGCAGCGAAGGTCGAAGAGATTGAAGTAGAGACCAGCGAATTTGATGGCGCAATGACTGCGGCCGACGTGGTCGATCTGACAACCGGTGAGTTGCTGTACGAAGCCAATCAGGAACTGACCGCCGATAAGCTGCACAAGATTCAGCAGTCCGGCGTGACCAGCTTTGAGGTCTTCTTCCCCGACCGCGACGATGTGGGCAACATTATCACCAACACGCTGCGCCGCGACTCGGTTCGCAAGCCCGAAGAAGCCCTGATCGAGATCTACCGCAAGCTGCGTCCGGGCGACCCTCCGACTCTCGACACGGCGACGGCTCTCTTCGAGGGCATGTTCTTCGATGCGCGCAAGTACGACTTCTCGCGCGTAGGACGTCTGAAGTTCAACATCAAGCTGTATGAGAATGCTGAGGCGACCGGGCTCGACAAGCGGACCCTGACCCCCGATGACTTCTACGGAACCATCAAGTACCTGCTCAAGCTCCGCAAAAACATTGGCATGGTGGACGACATCGATCACCTTGGCAATCGCCGCGTACGCGCGGTAGGCGAGCTGATGGAGAACCAGTTCCGCATCGGCCTGGTTCGCATGGAGCGCGCCATCAAGGAAAAGATGAGCGTGTATCAGGAGATGTCGACGGCGATGCCGCACGACCTGATCAACGCGAAGCCTGTCATGGCCGCGATTCGCGAGTTCTTCGGAAGCTCGCAACTCTCGCAGTTCATGGACCAGACCAATCCTCTGTCAGAGATCACGCACAAGCGCCGCCTGTCGGCTCTTGGGCCGGGCGGTCTCTCGCGTGAGCGTGCGGGCTTTGAGGTCCGCGACGTACATCCAACGCACTATGGACGCATCTGCCCGATCGAGACGCCGGAAGGCCCGAACATCGGCCTGATCTCCTCGCTCAGCTGCTTTGCGCGGATCAACGAGTACGGCTTCATCGAGTCGCCGTACCGCCGTGTGAAAGAGGGCAAGGTGATGGACTACGTCTCGGTGACCAATGCCGGGGAGAGCGGTCTGCGCCAGGGCGACTACCTCGAGGTAAATGAGGCGAAGAAGCTCAACGATCAGCTGAAGAAAGATAAGAAGCGCACCATGGATCTCACTCCATTCAGCTTCTATCTTTCGGCGTGGGAAGAAGATCGCCACACGATCGCGCAGGCGAACGTCGAACTCGATGAGGCCTTGAACATCGTTCAGGACATTGTCGATGCCCGTCGCCAGGGCAACTTCGTTCTGGTGAGCAAGGCTGAGGTTGATTATGTCGACGTCTCGCCGAAGCAGCTGGTCTCGGTTGCAGCCTCGCTGGTGCCGTTCCTCGAGCACGACGACGCGAATCGCGCGCTGATGGGTGCAAACATGCAGCGCCAGTCAGTTCCTCTGCTGGTCTCTGAGGCTCCCTTCGTTGGAACCGGTATGGAGGGCGTCACCGCTCGCGACTCGGGCGCCGTGATCCTCGCCAAGCGCAACGGCATCGTGGACTCGGTCGACTCGGAGCGCATCATTATCCGTGTCGAGGGTGAGCATCATCCAACGCAGCTTTCGCGTGAGGTTGGCAGCGATATTTATCAGTTGACCAAGTTCAAGCGCTCGAACCAGAACACCTGCATCAATCAGAAGCCGGTGGTCCGCAAGGGCGATCGCGTGTTGAAGGGCGCGGTTATTGCCGACGGTCCTTGCACGGAGCAGGGCGAACTCGGCCTCGGCCGTAACGTTCTGGTCGCGTTCATGCCGTGGCGTGGTTACAACTTCGAGGACGCAATCCTGATTTCGGAGAAGCTGGTCCGCGAGGATTACTACACCTCGATCCACATCGAGGAGTTCGAGATCGAGGCTCGCGACACGAAGCTTGGGCCGGAAGAGATCACGCGCGATATTCCGAACGTCTCCGAGCACGCTCTGCGTGACCTGGACGAGTCGGGCATCATCCGTATCGGCGCGAAGATCTCGCACAACGACATCCTCGTGGGCAAGGTGACGCCGAAGGGCGAAACTCAGCTGACGCCGGAAGAGAAGCTTCTGCGTGCGATCTTCGGCGAGAAGGCCGGCGACGTTCGCGACGCTTCGCTGACCTGCCCTCCAGGTATCGAGGGAACGGTTGTCGACGTCCGCATCTTCTCTCGCAAGGGACAGGAGAAGGACGAGCGCGCCAAGCAGATCGAGCAGGAGCAGATCGAAAAGCTGGAGCGCAACCTGGCTGACGAAATCCGTATTCTGACCGACGAGCGCTTGAAGCGTCTTGAGGCGATTCTCGGCGGGAAGGAAGTTCAGGCCGATCTACACGACGAGCGCACCAACAAGAAGCTGCTCTCGAAGGGCGAGATTCTGAACCGCGACACCATCGAACTGATCTCGACGCGTAACCTGAAGCGTATTCGCTACGCCGACAAGGATCCGCGCGTCAACGAGCAGATCGACGAGATCGAAGAGATGACGTCGCGTCAGATCGACGTTCTGCGCAAGATCACCAACGAGAAGATCGGCAAGATGTCCAAGGGCGACGAACTCGCTCCGGGCGTCATCAAGATGGTGAAGGTCTACATCGCGATGAAGCGCAAGCTCTCGGTCGGCGACAAGATGGCCGGACGCCACGGTAACAAGGGTGTTATCGCCCGCATTCTGCCGGAAGAGGACATGCCGTACCTCCCCGACGGAACGCCGGTCGAGATCGTCCTGAATCCGCTGGGTGTGCCTTCGCGTATGAACGTAGGTCAGATCCTCGAGACGCACCTGGGCTGGGCTGCTCATGAGCTTGGTAAGCAGGTGGCCGAACTGGCTGCGAACATGGAAGAAGCGAACGAGGTCCGTGAGCTCTTCAAGGCGCGCTTTGCTGGCACGGCTGCTCTCAACCAGCTTCTGACTCTCGACGACGAGCAGACGAGGCGCGTCGCCGCAGGTATGAAGCGGGGCATCTGGTTTGGCACGGCAGTCTTCGACGGTGCGCGTGAGACCGAGATCAAGGCGTTGCTTGCAGCGGCGGGTCTTCCGAGCTCCGGCAAGAGCCTTCTGCATGACGGCATGACGGGCGAGGAGTTCGAACAACCCGCGACGGTCGGTTATATCTACATGTTGAAGCTCTCGCATCTGGTCGACGACAAGATCCACGCTCGCTCGATCGGGCCGTACTCGCTGATCACGCAGCAGCCGCTGGGCGGTAAGGCGCAGTTCGGTGGACAGCGCTTCGGTGAGATGGAGGTCTGGGCCCTCGAAGCCTATGGTGCGGCCTACATCCTGCAGGAGCTGCTTACCGCGAAGTCCGATGATGTCTATGGCCGTACCAAGATCTACGAAGCCATCGTCAAGGGCGAGGCAGCGATCGAGCCCGGCGTGCCGGAGTCGTTCAATGTGCTCATTCGCGAGCTGCAGTCTCTCTGCCTCGACGTTGAGCTGGTCAAACAGGCCGATCAGAAGAAACAGCCGCTGCCGGCGATCGCAGCAGCCGACTAATGAACTAAGCCTGAGGAGGCCTTTCCGGGCCTCCTCAGGTGCTACTCACCTTTTTGCAGTAGCAAAGACAATCGAATTTGAGCTTCAGTTTTAGAACCACGGCAACGCGATACGCCGACAGTTATCGCAAGAAAAGATTTAGCAACCGCAGCGGATGCTGCACACCTGCAATCGCAGGAAACAAGGGAGACGCAAAATATGTTCCGCTCCAGCCCCTTCGAACTAACCGGACCGATCGCTGACTTCGACGCGATCAAGATCCAGCTTGCCAGCCCGGAGAAGATCCGCAGCTGGTCCCACGGCGAGGTCACCAAGCCCGAGACGATCAACTACCGCACCTTCAAGCCCGAGCGCGACGGCCTGTTCTGCGCACGTATCTTTGGTCCTATTACGGACTGGGAGTGCCTGTGCGGCAAGTACAAGCGCATGAAGCATCGCGGTGTGATCTGCGATAAGTGCGGCGTTGAAGTCACGCTGTCCAAGGTGCGTCGTGAACGCCTCGGCCATATCGAGCTCGCTTCGCCCTGCTCGCACGTGTGGTTCTTCAAGGGACTGCCTTCGCGCATCGGCCACCTTCTCGATATCTCCCTCCGCGAGCTCGAAGCCGTGCTTTACTTCGAGTCGTACGTCGTCGTTGATCCAGGCGACGCTCCGGTCAAAGAGCGCGAGGTCATCAAGGACGAAAATCGCTTCCGTGAGCTCGACCAGCAGTACCGTCCCTCCGGCTTCAAGGCCATGATGGGAGCCGAAGCCATCAAGGAGCTGCTCAAGCGCGTCGAGATCACCGAGCTGGCGATCGAGCTGCGCGAGCGCATGAAGCAGGAATCTTCGCTTCAGAAGAAGCTTAAGTATTCCAAGCGTCTGAAGATCGTCGAGGCCTTCCGTAAGTCTGACAACAAGCCGGAGTGGATGATCCTCGACGTCATCCCGGTCATTCCGCCCGAGCTTCGCCCGCTGGTTCCGCTGGATGGCGGCCGCTTCGCCACGTCGGATCTCAACGATCTCTATCGTCGCGTCATCAATCGCAACAACCGCCTCAAGAAGCTCATGGATCTCCATGCGCCTGAGGTCATCGTGCGCAACGAAAAGCGCATGCTGCAGGAGGCTGTTGACGCTCTGTTCGATAACGGCCGCCGTGGCCGCATCGAACAGAGCGTCAACAGCCGTCCGCTGAAGTCGCTCTCCGATACCCTCAAGGGCAAGCAGGGTCGCTTCCGTCAGAACCTGCTCGGCAAGCGCGTCGACTACTCCGGCCGCTCGGTCATCGTGGTCGGTCCAGAGCTGAAGCTGCACCAGTGCGGTCTTCCCAAGAAGATGGCGCTCGAGCTCTTCAAGCCCTTCATCTATCACCGTCTGGAGCAGACCGGTCATTGCACGACCATCAAGCAGGCGAAGGAGATGGTAGAACTGCAGGAACCGATCGTCTGGGACATTCTCGAAGAGGTCATCAAGGATCACCCAGTCCTTCTGAACCGCGCCCCGACGCTGCACCGTCTTGGCATCCAGGCCTTCGAGCCCGTGCTGGTGGAGGGCAAGGCCATCAAGATTCATCCGCTGGTTTGCACCGCCTTCAACGCGGACTTCGACGGCGACCAGATGGCTGTCCACATTCCGCTCTCGCCTGAGGCTCAGATCGAGGCCAGCGTGCTGATGCTCGCCTCGCACAATATCCTCTCGCCCGCGAGCGGCCAGCCGATCACGGTTCCGACGCAGGACCTCGTTCTCGGCATCTACTACCTCACCAAGGCAAAGGTCAACGCAAAGGGTGAAGGCCGCGTCTTTGCGAACATCGAAGAGGTGCTGATGGCGCTTGAGGCTAAGCAGGTCGAAACCCTCACGCCAATTCGTCTGCGCTACACGGGCCCCGTGCTCGACATGACCACGGCCTACGACGATCAGGACCTGACGCATACGGAGCCGGTGGAGTTCAACAAGCAGTACATCAATACCACGGTCGGCCGAGCGATCCTCAACGACGCTTTGCCGGAGCAGATGCCTTACGTCAATGGTCTGCTCAAGAAGAAGGGCATGGGGCAGTTGATTAACTACTGCTATCTGAACCTTGGTCTCGAAGTCACGGTGAAGACGCTGGACCGCATCAAGGATCTCGGCTTCCGTTACGCTACGCGGTCGGGTCTCTCCGTCGGTCTCGATGACATGGTCATCCCGGAGTCGAAGTACACCGTTGTTTCCGATGCTGAAAAGCAGGTCATTAATGTGCAGCAGCAGTACCTTGACGGCGCAATCACCAATGGTGAGCGCAACAACAAGGTCATCCAGATGTGGTCCAGTGTCACCGAAAAGGTGGCCGACGAGATGTTCAACAACATGAAGAAGGCGGACAAGGAAGGAGCCATGAACCCGATCTACATCATGGCCGACTCCGGTGCTCGTGGTTCGAAGCAGCAGATTCGTCAGCTTTCCGGTATGCGTGGTTTGATGGCCAAGCCCTCGGGCGAAATCATTGAGACCCCCATCACGGCGAACTTCCGTGAAGGTCTAACCGTGCTGCAGTACTTCATCTCGACGCACGGTGCTCGTAAGGGTCTCGCCGACACGGCGCTCAAGACCGCAGACTCGGGCTACCTGACCCGCCGTCTGGTCGACGTGGCGCAGGACGTCATCATCTCGCAGAACGACTGCGGAACCGTGGAAGGCATCTACGTCACGCCGATCATCGAGGCCGGCGAGACCATTGAGCCCCTGCGTGACCGCATCATCGGACGCGTCTCGCTCGAGAAGCTGAAGGACTACGAGGGCAAGACCATCGTCGATATCAACCAGGAGATCGACGAGGATCTGGCCAGCGCCATCCAGGCAGCCGGTATCGAGCGCGTGAAGATTCGCTCCGTACTGACCTGCGAGTCCAAGCGCGGCGCCTGCATTCTGTGCTACGGCCGCAACCTGGGCTCGGGCAAGATGGTCGAGATGGGCGAAGCTGTTGGTGTCATTGCGGCACAGTCCATCGGTGAGCCCGGAACCCAGCTCACCATGCGTACCTTCCACATCGGCGGAACGGCATCGCGCGTCTCCGACGCCTCGCACATCGAGGCTAAGAACGCCGGTATGGTTCGCTTCATCAACCTGGTCACCGTGCGTGCGAAGTCGGGCGACCTGGTGGCGATGAATCGTAACGGCTCCATCGCGATCATCGACGAGAAGGGCCGTGAGAAGGAGCGCTATGCGATCGTCTACGGCGCGAAGCTGAAGATCGAGGACGGCGCTCACGTCAACCTCGGCGACAAGCTCGGCGAGTGGGATCCGTATACTTTCTCGCTGCTGACCGAAATTGCCGGCACGGTCCAGTTCAAGGACCTGCAGGAAGGCGTAACCCTCCACGACGAGATCGACGAGGTCACCGGCCTTTCGCGGTTGGTCGTCGCCGATTCTGCGGATGAGAAGCGCCAACCGACCATCATCATCAAGAGCGCGCAGGGCAACAAGCGCTACCTGATGCCGAGCCGTGCTCACCTCATGGTGGCCGATGGCGACGAGCTCTACCCGGGAGACATCCTGGCAAAGATCCCGCGCGAGACCACCCGCACCAAGGACATCACCGGCGGTCTGCCGAGGGTCGTCGAGCTGTTCGAGGCACGCAAGCCGCGTGACCCCGCAATCATCTCGAAGATCGACGGCGTGGTTCGCTTCGGCGATGTCACCAAGGGACAGCGCAAGGTCTACGTCACAGCCGACAACGGACAGGAAGAGGAGTACTCGGTTCCGCGCGGTGTGTATGTCAACGTGCAGGAAGGCGAACGCCTCCGTGCCGGTGACGCGCTCATCGACGGTCCGCGTAACCCGCACGACATCCTTGAGGTGCTCGGCGAGCGCGCACTGCAGCAGTACCTGGTGAACGAAATCCAGGAAGTCTACCGTCTGCAGGGTGTGGCCATCTCCGACAAGCACATCGAAGTCATCGTCCGGCAGATGCTGCGCTGGGTAAAGATCGAGGAAGTCGGTGACACCACCTTCCTCATCGATCAGCAGACCGATCGCTTCCGCTTCAACGCCGAGAACCAGCGTGTACTGATGACGGGTGGACGTCCCGCAATTGGCCGCTCGCTTCTGCTCGGCATCACCAAGGCGTCTCTTTCGACCGACAGCTTCATCTCGGCCGCCAGCTTCCAGGAGACAACCCGCGTCCTCACCGAGGCCTCGATCAACGGTGCAGTCGACACGTTGCGCGGTCTCAAGGAGAACGTCATCGTCGGCCGCCTCATCCCAGCCGGCACGGGCATGGAGTACTACCGCAACGTTCAGCTCTCACCGGAGCTCGAAGAAGTGGCAGCCCAGGTCCAGGCCGAGGTTCAGGAAGCACACGATGCCGAAGAGCGCGAGCTCGAGGCAATGCGCATGGAAGGCGAGCAGGAAGAGATGGCTGCCGAGTAGGTACCAACGCGCACGGTTGTGCAGTAAAAAACAAACGGCAGAGCTTCGGCTCTGCCGTTTTCTATTTTCTGTCACGCAACAACGTGAAATCGATGTTGCCGGAGTATACTTCGTTACGTTTTCCGAAATATTTTGCAGAGGAGAAGGTAAGACGATGGGAAGAATTTTGTGCCTACTGTTAGCTTCGGCGGCAACGCTGCTGGCTCAGCCTGTGGTTCCTGGAGCCTGGACGATCGCCGGCGACGTCCAGGGGTACCCTATCAACGAATCCTGCAGCTTCACTCAGGACAAGGAAAAGATCTCTGGCGTTTGCAAGAACGATGAAGGGAAGTCATACGACACTACAGTGACCGTCGCTGAGAAGAAGGTGACCTTCGTTCACGGCGGTCAGTATCAGGGAGATCCTCTGACGCTCACGTTTACTGGAACCTGGAATGACAAAGGAGAACTGGGCGGCGATATCGATGTTCAGCCGTTGAATGTAGCGGGGACGTTTACCGCGAAGAAGACAGAGAAGACAGAGAAGGCGGATATCAAGTAGACGGATGGAAGGAAGGTAGCAGGGCGGACTCAACCGAGTCCGCCCTTTGTTTATTACCGGGCTCCTGTTAGCCTTTGTCTCAATCCATAGAGTGAAGTCAGAAATTGCAACTGGAGGACTCTTACGAATGAGACTTATTGTTTCCGCCGCTGCTTGTGCCTTTACCCTATCCGCGATTGCCCTCGCTCAACAGGACAAAGTCGTCGGCAATGACATCCCCGCATCCTTCACGCCCCCGGCAGCGACACCCTATGAAAAATCTGCGCCCGAAACGGACTATATCAAGCGCGTCGAGATGATTCCCATGCGGGATGGCGTCAAGCTCTACACCGTCATTGTCATTCCCAAAGGCGCCAAAAATGTCCCGATCATCCTTACCCGGACTCCTTACAACGCCGCAGCCAGGGCCGCTGCCAATCGCACGCCAACAGCCCTGGGAGCAGTCGCTGCGCCGGCCGGTTCCCGTGGCTCTCGCGAAGCCAACGTGGAGAAGCCTGTCGATCAGCCGAAGATGATCAACCTGCTGGGGCTGCCAGACGAAGTCTTCGTTCATGCCGGCTGGATTCGCGTCTATCAGGACGTTCGCGGAAAATACGGCAGCGAGGGAGTCTATCTCATGACCCCGCCTCCCGTAGGGCCATGGAATCCAACCGGCGCCGACGACACCACCGACGGATACGACACGATTGACTGGCTGGCAAAGAATATCCCTGAGTCCAACGGTAAGGTTGGCATGATCGGCTCCTCCTATGAGGGATACACCGTCCAGATGGCGCTCCTGCATCCGCACCCTGCTCTCAAGGCAGCTGTCCCCGAAAGCCCGATGACCGATGGCTGGATGGGCGACGACTGGTTTCACTACGGCGCCTTTCGTCAGGTCAGTCTGGACTACTACATCTCCCAAACCACGGTTCGCGGACTTGGAAAACATATTGTTCATCCCGCCCACGACGATTACACGGCATACCTCGAAACCGGCTCAGCCGGAGACATGGCCCGCCTTCTTGGTGAAGAGCAGCTGCCTTACTGGAAGACAGTAGAAGCACATCCTGCCTACGATAGCTTCTGGCAGTCGCAGGCGCTCGACAAGCTGATGGCAGGAAAGTCATTGACCGTTCCAACCATGTGGCTACAGGGGCTCTGGGATCAGGAAGACATGTGGGGCGCCATCCATAGCTATCGTGCCACTGAGCCCATGGACCCGTCGAACACGATGAACTACCTCGTCATGGGCCCCTGGTTCCACTCCCAGGTCAATCGAGAAGGCACGAATCTCGGCCCACTCATCTGGCAACAGGACACCACTGCCGACTTCCGCGAAAACATCCTCATGCCCTTCTTCCGCGAACATCTCGAAGACGGGCCCAAAGCCAACACTCCGCCCGTCCTCATCTACAACACCGGTGAAGATCATTGGGATCGCCTGCCCAAATGGCCGCTCAGCTGCGAATCCGGCTGCGAGTCTAAGTCGAAGCCTTTATATCTGCTGGCCGATGGCAAACTAGGCTTCACGGCTCCGTCGTCGGGCGAGAAATATACAGCCTACATCTCCGACCCAGCCAAGCCTGTACCCTACAGTCCTCGCCCCGTTACACAGAACAATCCCAACTGGAGAACCTGGCTCGTGACCGACCAGCGTTTCGTCGATGGGCGCCAGGATGTTCTCACCTTTACGACAGATGCGCTGACTGAGCCTATGCGAGTCAGTGGAACTCCCATCGTGAATCTGGTGGCTTCTACCTCGGGAACCGACTCGGATTTTGTCGTAAAGGTGATTGATGTTTTTCCGGAAAATGTACCTGGAGAGTGGGGTGGGTACGAGCTTCCCATTGCAACGGACATCTTCCGTGCCAGATATCGCAAAAGCTTCGAAAAACCAGAAGCCTTCAAACCCAACGAGCCGGAACAAGTCAGATTCGATCTGCCGCAGGTAAACCATATCTTCCTGCCCGGGCACAGAATCATGGTGCAGGTGCAATCCACTTTGTTCCCACTCTACGACCGCAATCCGCAAACCTTCGTCGCTAACATCTTCAACGCAAAGCCGAACGATTATAAGAAGGCAGAGCAAAGAATCTATCATTCTCCTGGAAAGGCAAGCTTGATTGAATTGCCCGTGGTGAAGTGATTCTTTGTCCACTCGACAGTTGAAACAGCGGCGGTCATCGATAGATCGCCGTTGTCCAGCCAAAGCAGCCTGTATCAAAACGGTGCGCAGGACTATGGAAGGTCTGAGTAATGTACGCTCTGGTTTGCCTCATTCTTCTGGTTGTCGCAGGCGGTGCTGCTCAGGATACCCAGGACCCACGGGTATTGCTCCAGAGTGCGGAGTCTCTGGTACGCAACGCAAAGAGTTGGCGAGCTGAGATTGTCGAAACCTCTCGGATATCGGGTAATGGGATGGATCTCCAATCGCAGGTTCGCATCAAGATCGCCGTACAAGCTCCACTTAAAATGAGGCGCGAGAATAGTGGGGACGATCAGACCGTATTGGTTTGCGATGGGACCGAAAGCTTTTATATGGGTGACGGCCACAACTACTACCGAAATTCAGCGAAAGTAAACCAGGATTGCGATTTCCCATTAAGCTCGTCCTACTCGCTAGGAAAAGACCCCGTTTTGGCATCGATCACAGGACATGATCAAGTTGTGCTCGCAGATGGAAGTCACGCCTGTGATGTGCTCCGTGCAGAGTGGAAGGGCCCGGCGACTCGCGTCGTTCGGACAATGTGCATCGATCCTGCTTCGGGGTTCATTTTGCGCGATATTACGGAGAGCGACAAGCAGGGTGTGCGATCCGTTGTGACTACCACCTTGACCAGTTATGAAAGCAATCCCACATTCCCACCAGAAACCTTCAAGTTTTCGATTCCGCCCGGCGCTGTAGAAGCTAAACCGCCCATTTAGAACTGGCATTCTTTACCCGTTGATTCGCCAAGTGGCCCATACATGACGCAGGTTCATCCGCGGCATGTGTGGGATATTCGTGCGAAGGCGCGAATCGTTGTTGTATTAGCTAATCAATCTAGCTAATCTATCCACATGGAAGTCAACGTCCATCACGCCAAGACCCACCTCTCCAAGCTCATCGCCGCAGTCGAGAGCGGGGAAGAGGTCATCATCGCCCGCGCCGGCAAGCCCGCTGTAAAGCTTGTCATCGTTCCGCCTGTACGCAAATCCCGCAAACACCTGCGCGGCTCGGGAATCGGCAAGCTCTGGATGGCGGAGGATGCCTTCTCGCCTGAGACCGATCTCGAGATTCAAAAGCTCTTCGAGGCTGACGATCCTAAGTTTGAAAATCTTGGCAAGAAGCCCGCACCGAAGAAGAAACGTGCATGAAGGTACTGGTCGACACCCACACCTTCCTCTGGGACTTGAACAATGATCCTCGCAGCTCCAGAAAGGCAAAGGAGCTGCTCAGTTCCGATGCTCCTGATCTGATCTTCTCTCTAGTCTCCCTGTGGGAGATCGCCATCAAGATCAAGACCGGCAAGCTCAACACCATCGGCTCCTCGGTCGCCTACATTCGCGACGAGATGAACGCCTACAGCATGGAGCTCCTCCCCATCCGTTACGAACACATCCTCAATCTCGAAGCTCTGCCACATCACCACAGCGATCCCTTCGACCGTCTCCTCATCGCCCAAGCTCTCTCCGAAGGTCTGCCGATCCTCACCGCTGATCGAGCCTTCCACCAATACGGCGTAAAGACCATCTGGTAGCCGCATCGGCAGAGCCATCAAGGATCAACGGGTGACGAGAAGTATCCTCTTGGGCCGGGTGCTCCATACAGGACGCTGTCTCATCCCCGACGTCTTAGCCGATGAAATCCAGCTGGTTAGAAGTGTCATCCTGAGCGCAGTTTGGGGCATTTGCCAAACGAAGTCGAAGAGCCTGCCCCGAGCGAAGCCGAATGGGATCTGCGGTCCGCAAATCTCAGAATGAGTCAACAGTGCTGCTCACCCCTCAATAGAGCATCCAAAAACACATGCGCCTCTTTATCGGCCTGCCGATCCCGGTCGAACTCATCCGATCACTGATACGCTCTGCGCAAACGATGCAGCTTCCTGAGCCTCGCTGGACCGTGCCTGAGAAGGCGCATCTCACCCTGGTCTTCCTCGGAGAAGTCTCAGAAGACAGGCTTTCATCTATCGAACGAGAGTTGACCAGGCTGAACGTGACGACGCTTCATCTCAGGATCCCCGGCCTCGGAAGTTTCCCTCGTTCCGGCATCCTCTTCGCGGAGGTCGACCCCGCGGCCGCACTCCTGCGTCTTCAGGAGCAGGTCGTGGAGCGAATGACTCGCTGCGGCTTTGCTGCGGAGCCTCGTCCCTATCGTCCGCACATCACCCTCGCACGCCTCCGCTCTCCTCTGCGGCTCGCCAAAACCCAGCTGGCGCGCATCGATCCGGCGCGGCACAGCTTTCGTGTAGAGGAAGTGAATCTGTATCGCAGCCATCTCAGCGCCAAAGGCTCAAGCTACGAGATTCTCGCCAGCCACCGAGCAGGCAACGTTCAAATAGGAGATGGAGAGTCTTTCTGAGGAACAGTTGGAAAACAAAAAGTGCGGACTTCATCGAAGTCCGCACTTTCGGAGGAAATCAGGAGCCCGTTAGTATCGTGCGTTGACGAGGTTGATCTCGAGGTTCAGGGGGAAGGAGACAGCCTGGTTGCTGACTGTTCCCGGCTCGAAGCGGTACTGACTGACAGCCGCCAGCACACTGCGGTCGACAACAGCACCAGCAGACTTGACGATCGTCAGATTCGTGGGCTTTCCGGTCTCGTCCACGATCATACCGACCGTAACGCTCTTATCGGCAGCGACATTGGTCCAGGGGCTGGTCGCTTCGGAGCTGACCGCGACGGAATGAACAAGCTTAGGGGCAACTACACCGGTGGAGATGCGTACGGGCTTTGCAACAGTGCCGCGATCGCCGGCCGCGCCTGCCTCAGCCGGAGCTGCTGGCCGAGCCGCGAGAGCGATCTGGGTTTGTGCAGGCGAATTTGCCTGAGCATGAAGCAGAACAGGAGACAGAAAGAGGGTGGCCAGAAGCGCTTGACGCATGCTATTTCTCCTTGAGATGATAAGTACCCGTCACCATTATGGTAGAAACTTGATACGACTGTCAAAGATTATTTATAAAAATGTTTAATCCGTTTATTTTCTTAGTCTTATTTACGAGATCCAGCCAGTCGGGCCGATTTTTAGAAAAGAAGGCGTGCTGTTTGAGCGGATATCGGACGGATCTCACCCTGAATTTGGGCGGTAGGTGAGAAAAAGAGCTCTGTCAAGCCGGCTTCGAACGTAACTTACTGAAATAAAGCATGTTTAGGACTGCCGATTAGTTTTGTCCGCCTGGCTATACTGGAGATGGGCCCAAAAGGGTGGTTGCCCGGATCTAAGGCATAAACTGTTTATTTTCTGCATTCTGGCGGTAAGTCTTTTTGTTGGAATATTTTGCGAGTTTGGTCCTCGCGTAAGTTGCGCGGAATCAAGACTTTGCGCGGAAAACAGTGGGGAGGGTACCGAAGTCAATCAGCTTCGTGAACCGCCAATTGAAGAGCTTCCGTTGAGAATTTAGAAATGGGCTGTATTCTTTCCCACATGAAAAATGTTCTTGTCATCGACATCGGCGGGACTCACGTAAAGGTCGCGTCGACAGATCAACGTGTTCCCCTGAAGATCCCTTCCGGTCCCACTATGAACGCGCAGCAGATGGCCGAACAGGTGATTCTCGGCACCAAAGGCTGGAAATACGATCACATCTCGATTGGCTATCCGGGGCCGGTATCGCACGATCGCCCACTTGCAGAGCCCCACAACCTTGCTGCAGGTTGGATCGATTTTCCCTATCAGGAAACGTTCAAGAAACCACTCCGCTTCATCAATGACGCAGCGATGCAGGCCTTGGGAGGCTATCGCGGGGGCCGAATGCTCTTTCTGGGAATCGGAACCGGACTCGGTTCCGCGATGGTGTCCGACGGCACGATCGTGCCTCTGGAACTTGCTCATCTGCCGTATCGGAAGGGGAGAACCTACGAGGATTACATAGGCAGGGATGGATTAGAGCTTCGAGGAAAGAAGCGCTGGCGCAAATCTGTCCTGGACGTGATAGAACGCCTGAAGAATGCGCTCGTTTGCGAGTATGTCCTGCTTGGGGGAGGAAATGCCAAGCTGATGAAACAGCTTCCCCCTCACATCATTCTGGGCGCGAACAGCAATGCGATCGAAGGCGGCATTCGCCTATGGCAGGACCGCGAAGAATTGAAGGTTCCGGCCACTGTGGTGAATCAGGCACGACGTTCCGCAAAGTAGTAAGCAATCTGTCACACTCGCTTTGGATAATGAGGAATCGCCCGTCTGGCTGAGTTTCGCTGATTTGGTTGTCTTATCCTATCGAGAGCCGTTCTCTGTTTTAATTGAAGATCAGCCAAGCGCCAAGGAGGTCAAGATCGCCGCTCAATCCAGTCTCGACCTTTCAAGTGTCTCTTCGGCTCCCGATCAGCTAGCCTCGCCACCGCAGGAGCCGGCATCGACAGAGCAGATCGTGGCCGCTCTGCGTACGATCTCCGGACTCGACGGACTGACCACCGAAGAGTACACCTGGCTCGCTACCCACTCGACTGAGCGCGTTGGTCCCGATGGCTCGCTCATCTTTCGTGAGAACGAGCCCTCGCACCACATGAATATCATTCTGCGTGGAGAGGTGATCGCACAGCGGCGTAAGTCCGGACCCGTTGCTCGTTTTGTAGGCAGAACCTCGAGACTGACCGGTAAACTGCCATTTTCGCGCATGAAGACCTGGGGTGCCGACGGCCGGTCGGTAGGACCAGTCTGGGTACTGGACATCCACGAAGACCTTTTTGAAGAGATGCTGCGCGCAATCCCATCGATGACGCAGCGTTGTGTAGCACTTCTTCTTGATCGCACACGGGACTTCACGAGGATGGACGAGCAGGCAGAGAAACTTCTGGCGCTGGGTAAGCTTGCTGCGAATCTATCCCATGAACTCAATAATCCCGCCTCCGCGGCGCAGCGGTCCGCCGTGAGTCTCTCCGTAGAGCTTCGCGAAACGGACGAAGCAAAGTACCGTCTGGGACGACTGTTTCGCTCGGATGAGGAGCTTGAGCAATACAATTCCTGGGTCAAGAGCGCCCGGGATTACATCCACGGCTCCGCCGGCTTTTCACTCATTCCTAAAAGTCCGATGGAGGCGAGCGATTACGAAGAGAAGATTTTGCGCTGGCTCGAAGAGCGCCGTGTTACTACTCCATGGAGCATCGCGCCTGCCCTTGCCGAGACCAGGATACCGATTCCTATGCTGGACGCCCTTGCGGCTGCGCTCAGCCCTGAGACATTATCGCCGGCAATCGCAACCTTTGCCGGATCGCTTCGCGTCGAGCGTATGGCAGACACGGTTGTCGATTCGAGCGAACGTATCTTTGAGCTTATCAGCGCCATTCGCGGGTACTCCTATATGGATCAGGCGCCGATTCAGGATATTGACCTCCCTGTATCAATCGAAAATACGTTGGCTATGTTTCGCTCGAGAACCGCTCACGTAAAGATTCACCTCGAATTCGAGCAGGATCTCCCTCAAATAAGTGCCTATGGCAGCGAACTCAACCAGGTCTGGTCGGCTCTTATTGAAAATGCGCTCGACGCCATGCACGATCGCGGCACACTCACCATCTCCATTCGGGTGACCGGACAAACGGCGCTTGTTGAAGTTAGAGATGACGGTCCTGGGATAGAAGAGGCGATTCAGTCCCGCATCTTTGAGCCTTTCTTTACCACCAAGCCAATCGGAACGGCTATGGGCCTTGGACTCGATACGGTGCAGCGTATCGTCAGCAAGCACTCCGGGTCGGTCGCTTTGGATTCAAAGCCGCATGCGACCTGTTTCCAGGTCCGCATTCCCATCAATCGCCTGCGAGCCTATTAGAAGCGGCAGCGAGTAGCTTCTTGAGGTCCAGCGGAGCGGTGAACATCGCGAGTGTCCCACTCCTATCTCGCGGCCACTGCTCCTGCGGACGGTCCCAGTAGAGTTCAACCCCATTGCCGTCAGGATCACGGAGATATAGCGCCTCGCTGACGCCATGGTCCGCTGCGCCATCGAGAGGAGTCTCGGCCTGAAGTAGACGATGGAATGCATCCCCTAGAGCGGCCTCGGTGGGGTAGAGCACGGCGAGATGATACAGGCCCGTTGTTCCATGGGGAGGTGCGGTGCCACCGCGGCTCTCCCATGTATTCAGCCCAATGTGATGGTGATACCCGCCCGCAGAAAGAAACGCGGCGGAGTTACCAAGTCGTTGCGTGATCTCGAAACCGAGGATCCCATGGTAAAAATCGAGTGCTCTATCGAGATCCGCCACCTTGAGATGAACATGGCCCAACCTTACGCCAGGATCAATCGGTGCTCCGGGGCGACCAATGGTTTCACTCATAGCTATTGGATGAACGACCGCTTGAAAAGCATCCTATGGATGCTTGTTCTCCCCATGGAAACGGGTGAAAAAGAAAATCCAGTAGAGAAAACTTTCGCATCCGGTTCATTTTTATAGGCTCAATACATGCCATGGGTGGAGTATGCTGTCCGCACCACGGGATTTGTCAGGGCCCAGCCCGTAAAAATCGAGCATGGAGGAGCGTCTATGTTTAGCTTGCTTTGGACCGCGATTATCGGTCTTGTCGTTGGTGCGCTTGCCAAGTTGATCATGCCTGGAAAAGATCCCGGCGGAATCCTGGTGACCATGATCATCGGGATTGCAGGTTCTTTCCTGGGAACCTTTCTCGGCCGATTCATTGGTCATTACCAGGAGGGACAGTCAGCCGGATTTATCATGTCCCTGATCGGGGCGATCATTCTGCTTGCGATCTATCACTTCTTCAAGCGCCGTCAGGTGGTCTAGCCCAAAAGATGCATTGTTGCGGCCACTTGTATTCTTGATTGTGGCCACCAACCAGATTTAGATACTCTGCAGCACACCAATGCCACTGTATCCCTGGACGGAGGCTCCGAAGTCTTTTGCGGCTACGGGGAATCCGAGATAGTTTCCCTGCGCCTCATCGCATCGGCGACGCATCAGGAATCGTAGCTGATCTTCGCTCTCGACGCCCTCCGCCACCACGCGGATCGCCAGTCCATGGGACATCGCGATGATCGTCCTCACGACCGCGGCTGCATTCGGGTCGGTCCCAGCCTGCTTGATAAAGCTCCGATCGATCTTCAGCCGATCGACCTGATACTGCAAAAGGTAGGAGAAGCTGCAGAACCCCGTGCCGAAGTCATCAATGGAGATGCGTACTCCCAATTCCCGGATTCTCTGGAGCTTTTCGAGGTTTCCAGACGAGTTCACCATCAGAATGTTCTCGGTAATCTCAATCTCGAGATTTCTTGCCGAAAGCCCGCTTACTGCAAGTGCGTGTTCGATCACCTGTACCAGGTTGCGTTGCTGAAATTGCCTCGGTGACAAGTTCACCGAAATAGTGAGATCGGATCCCATCTCATCCTGTAGGGCCTTGCCCTCGCGACAGGCGGTCATAAAGACCCATTCGCCGATGGAAACAATGAGTCCCGTCTCTTCCGCCAACCCAATGAACTGGGTGGGAGGAACATTCCCAAGTTTTGGATGATTCCACCGCAGCAGAGCCTCGACCCCGGTAATCAAGCCGGTTGTCAGGGATACCTGTGGCTGATAGTGCAGGCATAGCTCTCCATTCGCCAGGGCATGGCGAAGTCCGTGTTCCATCGAGAGCCGGTCCGCTGTCTCCTTCAGCATGTCTTCACTAAAGATCTGATACTGGTTCCGGCCGCTCTCTTTGGCCACGTACATGGCCGAGTCGGCCCGTTTCAGAAGATGCTTGGCGTCCGGTGCGAAGTCCGGATAGATACAGACACCTACACTCACCGTCACGTTCACCAGTTGCCCCTCAATCTGGATTTCAGGCGACATCCGGGTGAGTAGGTTCAGGGCACAGTTCTCAACATCGGTAACACTGGTGATGTCCGGCATCACAACGACGAATTCGTCACCTCCGACTCGCGCGACCACATCCGTACTGCGAACCGAACGCCGCAGCCGAGATGCCGTCTCAATCAGAATCTGATCTCCTGACGTGTGGCCTAACGAATCATTGATGCGTTTGAACTGGTCGAGATCGACGACGAAGACTGCAACCTTGGTTCCGTAACGTCGTGCCCGTTCCACCGCTTCCACGGTCTTGTCACGCAGCAAGGCGCGCCCTACCAGTCCGGTCAATTGATCGTGCGTGGCCAGATGCGTGACATATTGCAGCATCTGCCGTCGTTCGGTGATATCGAAGGCAATTCCGACAAATCCGCTCACTTCGCCAGAATCCGAGGTAACAGCGCGCATCGCAAGATTTATTGGAGTGCGGCTGCCATCTCGCCGTAAGAGCGTCCACTCTTTCTCCTGGATCTCGCCTTCCAGAACTCCTGCTGAGATGACCTCGAAGCCCGCCCGCTCCACCGAATCATCGGTGGCAGCCGCGTCTCGCGCAGCCGACGCAAGTTCTCGCTCGTCGTGTAAAACCGTGAGTGGAGCTTTGCCCACCAGTTCCTCGCAACTATAACCGGTCAATCTCTCCGCAGCGAGGTTCATTGCGGTAATCGTTCCCTGCACATCGGTCGCGACAATGCTGAACGGAGCATTTTGGAAGACAGACTCGTTGAATTCGAGGAGATGCTCATAGCGAGCCTGAGTGGCTTTGATCGTGCTGATGTCGCTGCACGTGACCGCCAGGCCATCCCCAAGCTTCACGGCCTGGTAGCGAAGCCAGGTGGCCTGCAACGGGCTGCCTTGTGGCACAGGGTACTCCTGATCCATCGGAAGGCCGGTTTCAACGACCTCGCAGTATCGATCGAAACGACCCGAACTCTTCACCGAAGAAATAATTTCGCTGAGGCTCTGTCCCACGATCTCTGCGCGCGTTCTCCCAATCAACAGCTCCGCATTTTTGTTCAAGTAGTGAATGCGAAAGTCGATGATCTGGCCGCTTGCATCGCGCATCGCATCCAGGAGAAAAAAGGCATCGAGGCTTGCTTCGGCTGCTGCGCCGAACTTCGTCTGTGCCTCTTCAAATCGCTTGTGAAGGATGCTATGCATGCGTTTACGCCACAAAGATAGTATCGCGAGGGCAACTCCCACCACTGCAACAATTGCAGCAGCGATTCCACCTAGAACGGCATCGTGGTGAGTGCGCGAGAAGCCGCCTATCGCTGCACACACGGGGGCTGCAGACAAACTGGTCTTCCACGCCCATGGTCGGGACGGAGAATCAAGCACCCAAGCCCTCAAGAAAATACTCCGGGAGATAGCGCATTCGGTTTACCGGCCTTCATTAGCAGCGTAAACCGCTTTTACCTTTTTTCTTTCAATGATGCAAAGTAGCATCTGCCTCTTTAGTTTTCAAAGGCGGTTCGAGCAAAATCTGTTTTCTCGAAAGGAATACCACAAATAGCTTCTTTTGTTGTAGATCGAATTCTACAAACTCCGATCTCGAAAGAAATTCCGAAGTTTAAGTTACGAAAGTCTACATACCTGTGATTACCGGCTGTCCTCGCTCTCTTCTCCAGAGGACACCGAAACACAATACTGAAAACTTGGTCTAAAAGGACATGATTCATCGCCGGAACTTCCCGATCCTGTTTTTCTTGTGCCTTGCTCTCATGTCCAGTGTTCTATGCCGGCCCAGTCGAGCTCAACAGAGTTCATCGAGCACGGGAGACGCCCATCCCGTCGCAGCAGCCCCAGGAATTTCGGTGGATGCCCTCCTGGTCAACCTTCCGGTTGTAGTTCGCGACAAGAAGGGAGCCGTGGTTCACGACCTTACGAAGAACGATTTCAGCCTTCAGGTCGACGGCCACCCTCAAAGCATTCGTTATTTTGATATCGATTCCAATCTTCCTCTGGTGCTTGGCCTTCTGGTCGATACCAGCCTGAGTCAGCGTTCCGTCATCGACGACGAGCGCACGGCCAGTGCTACGTTTCTCGACCACATGTTGACAAACGAGAAAGACCAGGCCTTCGTGATCCAGTTCGCCCGTCAGGTTGAGCTCCTTGGGGATATCACAAACTCGCGCGCTAAGCTCCAGGCTGCTCTGAAGGAGATCGACACCCCTTCTCCAAACTCATCCACGTCATCCGACCCCGACGACAGCAGTGACGACCGTAGCAGCCGCCATGGAGGCCGGCGCACCTACGCAGGCGGCACCACACTTTATGACGCAGCCTTTCTTGCCTCTGATGAGCTGATGCGGAAGCACCAGGGGCGCAAAGCACTCATCATTCTCTCGGACGGTGTTGACAAAGGCAGTAAAGAGACCCTGAACAAGGCGCTCGAGAGTATTCAACGGACCGACACGATCGTGTATTCCATTTATTTCAAGGGAGAAGAGACGCAGCAGCAGGATTGGGGACGTCATGGCGGTGGTGGTGGACGCTTCCCAGGAGGTGGCTATCCCGGAAGCCGCGGGGGTGGATACCCCGGTGGTGGCTATCCAGGAGGAAGTGGAAACGGTGGTTCCTCCAGTCACGTGGATGGGAAGAAGATTCTTCGCCAGCTCTCGGAAGAGACCGGAGGAAGGCTCTTTGAGGTTTCGAAAAAGCAAACCATCTCCCAGATCTACGACCAGATCGCTGAAGAACTGCGCGCGCAGTATCGGCTGGGATATACACCCGACAAGGCGACCGCGGCCGATGGATACCATCAGGTTGACCTGACGGCCCATCGCAACGGCGTTATCGTGCAAACCCGCGATGGCTACTATGCAGGCAAGTAGCCGTAAACCCTAACTAATGCGGCAGGACTCTACCGTCTCAGCCTCTTTCTTGCGGTCGAACGAACGGCTCGTGCATGATAAGTGGAGGATGCCTTGCGAGGCGCGCCCCGGAGGGCAAGAACCGTCATGCTTCTAAGAAAAACTTCCGTGCTCGCTGGGATTGCAGCGCTGGCCTTCGCGATTGCGCCGCTCTCCCATGCAGGGGCGCAGATGACGACCCCGTTCGTGAAGAAGCAGCTTTATTCTCCTACGGCAAATGCCAGGGCCGACATAGCCGCTGCTCTCAAGCAGGCGAAGCTGCAAAAGAAGCGAGTCATTCTCGATTTCGGGGGTGACTGGTGTGGGGATTGCTTCGTCCTCGATCTCTATATGCACCAGGGTGCCAATGCAGCACTGCTGGAAAAACATTTCATCCTCGTCCGTATCGACATCGGGCATATGGATCGTAATGTCGACATCGCCAGGCAGTACAAGGTGCCTATCACGAAAGGCGTTCCCGCGCTTGCCGTGCTTGATGCCAACGGCAAGCTCCTCTATTCGGAAAAGGAAAAAGAGTTTGAGCACACGACATTCAGTGACGTGACCAAATTTCTTAATCGCTGGAAGGCCTGACTTAATCTTGAACGCATAGAATCCCCACGGCATAGACTGTATCCGTGAGACGACTGCTGCGCATCCCCATCATCGCCCATCGTGCCGTGCTGCGGGCGATGGAACATGATGTTCCGAACCTTGCCCAGTCGTCGGCCTACTCTGCGATAGTGGCTTTATTTCCCACGCTTCTGGTCACGGCTGCCATCATTGCGCTGCTGCCCGATACCGCCCCGGTGCGCAGCCAGCTGGGAGCACTCTTTGACCGAGTCCTTCCCGGCGAAGTCTTGCCGATCCTTCAAGGCTATTTCGATGCCCCGCATCAGAAAAGTAAATCCACTCATGTTCTGCTCCTCTCCTTTCTCGTCTCCCTTACCGGTGCCTCTGGCCTCATCTCGACCTATATGGAGGGATTTCGCAGGGCTCATGACCTTCCCCCGAACTGCTGGACATTCTGGACCCGTCACGCGCGTGCCTATGCTCTGGTGCCGCTCTCTCTGGTTCCCCTGGGTATTGCGAGTTCCCTGATCGTCTTCGGCAGTGTCATCACGCATTGGCTTTCAAATCATGTCGTGCCGGGCATCCGAACGGAGGTCTTTATTGTCGCGTTGATCGTGCGATGGGTGGTCGCTCTCACAGGCTCGGTTGGTCTTATTGCGCTGATCTATCACATGGGGACGCCCATCCGGCAGCCATGGCGTCAGGTTCTCCCGGGAGCCATTGCCGCGACGACGATGTGGTTTCTCACCACGCTGATCTTCGGTTGGTACGTCACGCGTTTTGCCAACTACTCCCAGGTTTATGGATCACTCGGAGCGGGGATCGCGCTTCTTTTTTGGCTTTACATCGTCTCATTAAGTGTCCTCTTCGGTGCGGAGTTCAACTTTGCCTTTCATCGCAACGACGCTTCTTCTCCTTCATCCTGAGCCGTTTTACCCATGCAAGCCCACTCACGGTTAGAATGACGAACGTACAAACTTTATTGGTCATGCCATCGGGGAATCAACCGCGACGGTTACAAAGGATCCAGCAGCTTCTATGACTACCTCCGCGAATCCCATGCTTACTGAGGCCTCTCCTTTTACCGGAACAGGCCGTGGCCGTCGCGCCAAGATCGTCGCCACTCTCGGCCCTGCTTCCAGTTCCATCGAAGTCTTCCGCCAACTCGTCCGCGCCGGCCTTGATGTTGCTCGTCTCAACTTCTCTCACGGTTCTCATGAGCAGAAGGCTGAGCTCATCCGTATGGTCCGACAGGTCTCGAAGGAGGAAGGGAAGCCCATCTGCATCCTCGCCGATCTGCAGGGGCCCAAGATCCGCACCGGAAAGCTGAAGGACCATAAGCCGGTTCAGCTGATCGCAGGCAAACAGCTCATCATCACGCCTCGAGAGATCGCCGGTACGGCCTCGATGGTCGGAACTACCTTCACCACGCTCGCCGAAAATCTTGAGCCGGGATCCCGCATCCTGCTCTCCGATGGTCTCATCGAGCTGCACGTGGAGAAGATCAAGGGCGGCGATGTCGTCTGCAAGATCATCAATGGAGGCATGCTCGGCGAAAACAAGGGCATCAACCTCCCTGGTATCCCGGTAAAGGTCCCCTCGCTCACCGAAAAGGACGAAGAGGATCTGGTCTTTGCCATCGGCGAAGGCGTCGATACCGTCGCTGTCTCTTTCGTGCGCACCGCCGACGATATTCGCCATGTCAAAGCCCGCCTGGCGGCGCTCAACTCCGATGCCTGGATCGTTGCCAAGCTTGAGAAGCCTCAGGCCATCGAGCATCTCGATTCCATTCTCGAAGCGACAGACGCCATCATGGTCGCTCGCGGCGATCTCGGTGTGGAGGTTCCTCCGGAAAAAGTTCCCGCCATCCAGAAGCACATCATTCGTCGCGCCGCCGAGTATCGAAAACCGGTGATTACCGCCACCCAGATGCTCGAATCCATGATCGAAAATCCCCGTCCTACACGGGCAGAGGCCTCAGATGTTGCCAACGCTATTTATGACGGCACCGATGCCGTAATGCTCTCTGCCGAGAGCGCCGCCGGCAAATATCCTCTTGAAGCAGTTGCGATGATGGCGAAGATCGTTACGGAGACCGAGGCGCAGATCCACCTCGATCCACCTGTCGATTCCCGTCACCCACGCGGTTTGCGTCTCTCTGTGGCTGAAACCATCTGTGAGTGTATGGCCCACGCTGCCGATGATCTCGATGTCGCCGCCATCGCCATCTTCACCGAGACCGGAGCCACGGCCCGTCTCCTCTCCAAATACCGTCCCGATCCCCCCATCTACGCTCTCTCTCCCTTCGAACAGGTCATCAACCGCTCCATGCTCCTTTGGGGAACCTATCCCATCCTCTGCGGCCGGTTTCACGATACCGACACCCTCGTCAACATGGCGGAGGAGATCCTTGAGAGCCATGGCAGTGTCCAGGAACGCCAGATTGTGGGTATCGTCGCCGGGACCCGCACTCGCTCCGGTGCCACCAACTTCATGCGGCTACACATGATCGGTGATCGCGATGTCGAGGCTTCACCCGCGCCTGCGCCTCCTGCGAAAAAAGACAAGAAAGCGACAGGGAAGGCGGAGAAGAAAAAGAAACGCTGAAGTCTCAGATTGTTGAGTCTCACGCAGGCCACCCGAACGGGTGGCCTGTATTTCGTCACCATTCTCTTGTGAAAGATTGCGCCGGGCGTTACACTCTGTCCACAGCGAGTGCAACCCCGTCCGTTCCTCGTCCTCATCTCCCAGTCATACAAACGAATCGATTTCGCACTGCTTTCACGTCAGGAGCTAGTCATGTCTTCGCATTTAAATGAGCTTTCGGGTTGTAGTTCCTTCTCACGACGTTCCTTCCTTCGCTCTGCCTCCGCCGCCGCCATTGCTGCACCCATCCTCACTGAGGCCCACTTCGCCCGCGCCGCCATGGGAGCCGCTGTTCCCGAGTTCTCGATGAATGGCATCTACCTCGACGCCAACGAGAATCCTCTCGGACCCTCCGATTCTGCCCGCAAGGCCATCGCCGATATCATTCCCAACGGCGGCCGCTATGCTCCGCCACTCTACTTCAGCCTGATGAAGATGTTTGCCGAGCAGATGGGCGTCCCAGTCGATCACGTGCTGGTCTACGACGGCTCCAGCCCGCCGCTTCACTACAGCTCGCTCGCCTTCACCTCGCCCACCCGCAGCTTCGTCTGTGGCAATCCCACCTACGAGGCCGGACAGCGTGCCGCCGAGATTGCCGGCGCGAAGATTCATGCCATCCCGCTCGCCGCAGATCATTCACACGACACCGCCGCCATGGTGAAGGCCGATCCCGGCGCCGGGCTGATCTACATCTGCAACCCGAACAATCCCACCGGCACCACCACCAGCAAGGAACAGATCGACTTTGCTGTGGCGAACAAGCCGGCGGGCGCTGTCGTTCTGGTCGACGAAGCCTATATCCATCTCTCCGATGCCACGTCTGCCATCGACCACGTCAAAGCAGGGAAGGATGTCATCATCCTGCGCACCTTCTCGAAGATCTACGGCATGGCCGGCATCCGTTGCGGCTTTGCTGTTGCCCGTCCCGACCTGCTCAAGAAGCTGGAGCATTATGGTCAATCTCCCATGCCGATCACGGGCATGATCGCAGCTCAGGCTAGCCTGATGGACTCCGATCTTGTGCCTACGCGTAAGAAGCTGATCGCCGATACCCGTAACAAGACCTTTGCCTGGCTGAAGGACAACAACTATTCCTTCATTCCATCGGAGAGTAATTGCTTCATGATCGACGTCAAGCGCCCCGGCCCGCAGATCCGTACTCTGATGGCCAAGGATGGCGTTCACATCGGCCGAAGCTGGGCTGCGTGGCCCACCTGCGTCCGCGTCACCGTCGGTCTGCCAACGGAGATGCAGGCCTTCCAGACGTCGTTCAAGAAAGCGATGGACACTCCCGCCGCGGCCTTCAACGAATCGCCACTTGGACGTATCCATCGCGACGGCGTTTACGTCTAGCGGTGGAGGGGCAATATAAAAAAGCCGCCCGTAAAAAGGGCGGCTTTTTTTTCCATTTCTTGAGGGATCGAACTAAGTTCCGCTTTCGAACGCATCCGCTGCTTGATTCATCTCATCCACCGTAACCGCATGCGACGAGATCGTAATCCGATAGTGAAAAGTCGCTGACGCACCCTTCTCCACCGTGTAGTCGAACTGTGGCTGTTTGGCATCGAAGATCTTCCTTCCCAGTGGGTTTGCCGCGAACAAGCCATAGCCGCGTGCATGCCAGTAGGTCGGATACCCTGGATTCCCCTTATGGTCGAAGATCGCAATCGTCTCGGTGTGTCCGTCCTTGGTGTGGCCGGTCAGCTCACACCAGCGTCCGCGCGTCGACCATACGGCATCGCCCTCTACGCCTTCGCTTGTTCGATAGACTCCGGTGGCTCCTGCCGTATTGCCTTCCACCTTGGTCTCCCGTCCACTTGCGTCGGCGAAGGTTCCGCCCTTCTCAGTCGCTGACTCAAGAAAGTGCGCTACACGGATTCCGAGCACGCCCTCCTTATCGTCATGAAAGACGACCTTGTCGAGAGCGGTCAGGGTAACGGTCATGTCGATCGTCCGGGCATCCCCCTTCGCCGAGAAGACATACTTCGTCCTCTGGTTGAAGATCTTCTGCCCGGCGCCGGTCTCCCACACCGAATCGGCTACTAGCTCACCCTTTGCTCCGCTTTTGACCGAGACAACCTTGTCATGATGGATCGTCCCCATCTTTCCGCGATTCTCAGGCTTGATCGCGTCCGAGTTGTTCCAGAAGTCGAATCCATTCGCATTGCCGTAGTTAAACCACAGCCCCGCATGGTGCGGATGGTCCACCCGCTCCGTGTCTCGGGGAGCGAGCGGATACCCACGCGTCACCGTCACACCATCGGCGGCGACTAGCGGAAACAGCACAGGCTTCTTCAGTGACGTAGGCCATACATATGCGGTAAAGGGCTTGCCGTCGATGGTGATATCGACGCGGCTATTCGCCTCGTCTGCAACCACCTTGACGCCCTTACCGCCATCCTTCGCAAACGCGTTCGCTCCCATGGACAGTCCCGCCAGGCAGCAAAGCGCGAGCAGCTTACGCATAGACCTTGCCTCCAACCATCACCTGCTGCGTCTTGTCGTTGAAGGTGACCTTTTGTCCCGTCTGAATGGCGGCGATGTTCATGCAGAGCGCCACGGAGTGGCTGTAGCCGGCATCGACGCTCGCATTCGGTGTCTTGCGCGAGCGCACGCAGTCCATCCAGTTGCGCATGTTGGCCGAGGTCTGATTGTCAGCGCCCGTGTTGGCCGAAGTGGAAGTCTCCTCCACGGCCTTGCTCAGCGAGAATGGCTCCAGCTGATTGGCCTTCATCTTCATCTCCGCCGCTGACTTTGCCGACAGGCCTCCCGTCGGAGTAACCGTCTGCTTGTCCATATCCAGCATTCCGCCGTTCGAGTAGTAAAGCTCCTTCACTCCTCCCGCGGAGTTCGTGAAGCGCGACGAATACTGCACCTGGAATCCTTTGGTCAGATCGTCCTCCGGACCGTAGTCGAAGACCGCTGTCATCGTGTCCCAGTTCTTGCGACCGTCGTGCCACAGATAGTTGCCGCCGTTCGCGACCACGCTGCGCGGATGAGGATAGCCGCTGAACCAGTGCACGGTGTCGATCTGGTGGACCAGCCACTGGTCCGGAATTCCTGAGGAGTAGGGCCAGAATAGCCGGAATTCGAGGTACTTCCGTGCATCGAACGGCTCGTAGGGATTGTGCATCAGGTAGCGTTTCCAATCCGTGTCTTCTTCCTTCAGCAGCGGCACGACATCCGGCCTGCGCCATCGCCCCGGCTGGTTGACGTTCCATGTCATCTCCACCATCACGATGTCGCCGAACTTGCCCGACTTGATGTACTCGTAAGCCTTCTGGTAGCTCGGCGTGCTTCGCCGCTGTGTTCCGATCTGCACGACTTGTTTGCTGCCGTGAACGGCGTCCCGAATAGCGCGGGCATCCGGCATCGTATGGGCCATCGGTTTTTCGACATAGGCGTCGCGTCCGGCTTTGACGGCCTCCACGCCATGCTGAGCATGCTGGAAGTCCGCTGTTGCGATCAGCACAGCATCCACATCCTTTCGCGCATACAGCTCATCATTATTCCGAACCGGCTCAACCTTGTTGCTGCTCACCTTTTCGATATAAGCCGCGCCCTCTTCGCGTCGACGATTCCAGATATCGGACACCGCAACGAACTCGAAGTTCATCTCCTTCTGGTGCATGTGGAAGGCGGGAATCAGGGCCTGCTTCATTCGGTCGCCACATCCCACCACGCCCACCCGTACACGGTCGTTTGCGCCCACGATCTTGGCGTAACTCGTCGCATTCCAGGACGCTACGGTTCCCGCCACTGCCGCTCCCATCTTCACGAACTCACGCCGGTTCGTATTCTGCAATGTCATTTCGATCGCTCCTCGGTCTATTACTCCCCGCAACTTTGAGTATTGAGGGGTTCTGTTGTTGCTGGTCAGCGAAGTGTACAGAAACTTCAAGAGGTCTGGCCACTTTTTATCGTTAGTCCTCGAAGTCAGGCCTATTCCTGCAGCACTTGCCCTGAATTTTCCTCTCCCATTGGAAGATGGGCAAAGATTTTCCTCTCTGAGTGCAAAGAGAGATCAAGTTCCTCAAAAAACCTCGTTTAATCGCTATTTCAATGTTTGGTCACAGATGTGCTGTATGGCAAAGTACGAAGCTTCAACAATTACGAGGTAAGTTCCTACATGCGTCTCTTTAGAACTTTAGCTTTCACTGCCTTTGCCTTGGTTCTCTCTGGTCCCGCTACACTGCTCGCCGAAACAATTACCTACAACCTGACTCTCACGCCGAATGCTTCTTCTCCGTACGGAGGAACCGGTTCTATAACCTTCGAAGGCGCTCCCTCCGCCTCCGGAATCTCGGATTACAGCGTATCTAACGGAAAGCTGGACGATGTGGTCTTCAACATCGGAGGCCAGACCTTTACCCTCGCTGGAGCAACCGGCAATACCCTCGTCCGTTTTCTCGACGGCCAGTTGAACGACATCACCTTCGCCGAGACCATTGGGACTACACCCAACCGGTTTACCTTCCATTCCACGGCGAATTATGTCTTCTACTACAACGACGGCCAGGCCGCGTCCTATGGAACCTTCAGCGCCTCTCCGGCAGCTCCTTCGCCCGTTCCTGAGCCCGGCTCCCTGGTTCTGCTCACCACGGGACTCCTCGGCGGAGGCGGAGAGCTTCTTGGCCGCCTTCGTGCCAATCGCCTCAGCTAAGTTTTCGAGCTCACCTGTTGGTCTTCGAGCTCAACCCCCCGGCCTTGTATCTAGGCCGGGGGGCGCATCTTTCCCGTTCTGGCCGTTTTTCGGCTTCAGAATTTACCAGAGCTAACGGATCATCGGAACGTAGGCTGATGTCGAACGCCGAAACTGCTCAAATCGCTCTCCGAATCGTCTCGCCAGTAATCGATCTTCAATTTGGACGCGAATTTCGGTTCCGGCCAGGAACACCACAGTTGCGCTGACAAACAGCCATGGCGAAGCGGCTACGAACCCGATTCCCCAAAGCAGGCACAGCATCGAACAGTAGATTGGGTGGCGGACAATGCGGTAGGGGCCGCTGTGGACTAACCTGTGCTCTGTCCCGATAGCAGCGTCGAAACGAAGCTGTCGTCCGAGTGCGTGCGTTGCCGTCCACGAGAGCAGGGCAGCCAAAAGAAAAAAGACGATTGCCACGCTGCTCCGCCAGGAAGGCTTATCGACTGTCCAGAATCGTCCCAGCAACATCATCGCAATGCCCAGACTCTCCAGCAGCAGCCCCCAGCGGGCGCGTCGGTCCACGACCACAACACTGCCCGAGCCGCGATCTGTAATCAGAAACGGCGCCAGCCAAAGAGCGGATCCTCCACCAACAATCAGCAAGCCCAGCACAGCGCCATTATGCACCTTCGCATCTGGCACTTTGCTAATGCCGTTTGAAATATTGAATAGCTTTCTCATGCTCCTCGGCCTTTTCGCGGGTTGCGAACGTGCCAAGATTCTTCCGTTTGTTCGTCTTCGGCTCTACGTGCCGTGAGTAAATCCGGAACTCTCCGGTCTTCAGCTTGCGAATCATTGCCTTCACCTCTCATCCCGGTAAGATGCCGCATAGTTTGCGTCCCGTTTTCCGCACCGCCTCGTCGCCATACAATCAAGGACATGGGCCGCATTCGTATCCTCTCTGACCTGGTGGCCAACCAGATCGCTGCTGGCGAAGTCGTCGAGCGCCCCGCCTCCGTCGTCAAGGAGCTGCTCGAAAATTCGCTCGATGCAGGGGCCACCCGCATTCGCGTCGAGGTTGAAGCTGGCGGCCGCAAGCTCATCCGCATCGTTGACAACGGTCATGGCATGGTGGCCGACGATGCTCTTCTCGCCTTCGAGCGCCACGCCACCTCCAAGCTCCGTACCTCAGACGACCTGCTCTCCATCGCTACGCTCGGCTTTCGCGGCGAAGCGCTGCCGTCCATCGCCTCCGTCTCGCGCCTTACCCTCGAGACTCGCGCCGCCGAGGAGGACTCCGGAACCATCGTCGAGATCGCTGGTGGAAACATTCTTCGCGTCGAACCAGGCGGCCTGCCCGTCGGAACCACCATTACCATCCGCGACCTCTTCTACAACACGCCTGCCCGTCGGAAATTCCTGCGCTCCGAGCAGACCGAGCTCTCGCACATCGCTGCGCTCGTCACCCACTACGCGCTGGCCAATCCCACGCGTCATTTCGAGCTGCACTCGTCCACCCAGGCGCTCCTTACTGCGCCAACGGCTGCTTCCAGCTCCGACCGTCTCTTCCAGATCTTCGGCAGAGAGACCAGCTCGCATATGATTCCTGCGGCTGCGGAGATGGACTTCACCCGCGCCGGCCTGCCTGAGCCTCCGCCCTGGAAGCGCGAGGCCGACTACGAACCCCCCGCCCCCGGCTTCCTTCGCCTCTCCGGATTCGTTTCCAAGCCTGAGCTGCAGAAGCTCAACCGAAATTCCGTCTACGTCTTCGTCAACGGACGCCTCATCCGCGATCGCCTCATCCTGCATGCGCTTACAGAGGCCTATCGCAACATCATTCCGCCGACCTCGTACCCCGTCGTCCTTCTCTTTCTCGAGATGCCGCCCCAGGAGGTCGACGTCAACGTCCATCCCGCGAAGACCGAAGTCCGCTTTAGGCAATCCGCCTTCGTTCATGACTTCGTTCGCGACACGGTGCGCACCGCTCTCATGCACGCTCGTCCCGCGGCGGATTTCCTGCAGGCGCTCAACAACAGCCCCCTGGCCAGTGCTTCGCTCCTCGTCGATGTCAGCCCCCTGCCCAGCGGACCGGAGCAGCCGGTCTTCGATCCCATCCGCGACCCGGAAGGTTTCGGCTCCGAAGCCGCGCCAACCGCGGCCGATATTGCAGCCTTTACGCTTCAGCCCGCCGCCGTTGCCCCTTCACCCGGCCGCCTGGCCTTCAACGAAGCGCCTATTCCAGTTGGCTACGACGAGCCTGTCTCCGGTAACGGTCTTGAACCTGACGGCGAAGCCCACACCCTCAACGCGCTCGCCACTCTCAAGCCGCTCGGCCAGCTCCATGACTCCTTTATCCTCGCGGTCAATGATGAAGGCCTCTGGATCGTCGATCAGCACGTCGCGCACGAGCGCGTCCTCTTCGAAAAAATCCTTCGCGACCGCGAGATTGAGCGAGTCCAACGCCAGCGTCTCCTGATGCCCTTGTTAATCGATCTTCTTCCGGCGCAGATGGTGTCCTTCGCCCGTCTCGCACAGGAGCTCGAGCAAAACGGCTTCGAGGCCGAGCCCTTCGGCCCGCAGACCATCGCCATCAAAGCCGCGCCAGTGGGACTCGAAGGCCGCGAGCTCGAACGCATGCTTGAAGAAGTTCTCTCTGTACCCGATCGCGAGCAGCAGGCCGAAAACTCCGAGGCGCGCCGTACCCGCATCGCCGCATCCATTGCATGTCACGCAGCCATCAAGATCAATACGCCGCTCGATCCGATGAAGATCAACTGGCTCCTGGCCGAGCTGGCAAAGACCGACCATCCCACCAGCTGTCCGCATGGCCGTCCTATCGCTCTACGCTACTCCCTGAAAGACATTCAAAAAGCCTTCCATCGCATCTGATTCTGAAATGCACGACTCATCTGCGTGGCAGGCGGCCTATTTCAAAATGGCGCCTCCCATCAAAGCCCATGTTTACAGGGGAGTTGCTCTACTGTCCCTGTCCCAGGCAACGTTGACTGTGAACTTCGTGCCGCTGTCGAGAGAGATATTCTCTCCCTGTGCATCCAGGATTCCAGCGCTCTCTGGAGTGGTTGGCGCGCTCAACATCACCTTGGGTTTGTTTCCAACGGCTACGCGATCCTGGGCGCTCTTCAACGTCTCTCCTGTAGCCGCCTGGACCGAACCGCTCGTTCCGCCGGACATGCTTGGGGTTGGTGTGCTCGGAGTTGACGATGCGCCGGCCGAGGAACCACCCGCCTCCGCAGATCCTCCGCCTCCGGAGGGCATGTCGAAGCTGGCGTTGGAAGCTGGCGCCGTCATGGACGTGACCGCAGCCTTGATCGGCATCTCATGCCCATCTTTCAGCACCACACGGTTCAACGCTAAAACCAGGTGGGAATCGTTCTCGTCTTTCGACTTCGCTTTTACATCCACAACGTTGCCAACCAGTTTCGTCCCCTTCGGTAATTCCGTTCCGTCAGGTAATTTCGCATCGTTGGTAATCTTTGCGTTGATCTCATCCCCAACCCTGGCTCTTTTCGTGTCGACGCTCTTTGTCAGCTCTGCGGAAACGCTCGCAGCCTGCAACTGCCCAGCCTTCTGGCTGGTCTGCGGAGTCGCAGTATCCGTGGCCGCGCGCGGCTGTGAGTCCGTTTGCGTGGTCCCGGGCGTCATGGCAGGATCGGGGATCTGAGGAGAGGTCGTAGTTTGCGCCTGCAGTGCCACCGACATAACTGCCAGTGAGACAATCGAGGCCGTCTTGGTCATAGGCTTTCTCCTTTCCGGGACAGGAATTTTGCTCAACCTGCACCCAACGTCAGACGACTCCAGCCGAACTCACGTTGCCTCTGCTGTCTTAGGGGAACCTCTGCGCGAAACATCAGAAAACCCCTGATATTTTGCGATTTTCAAGGGTCTTTTGGAGAAGGGATCTTTTGTCTCGTTTCGCGGAAAGTTTGATTTCGACAAGGATTGTGAATGTGGCAGCCATCGAACCATCTTTCATCTGCCGCCCCCATCTTTGCCTCGCATGCGGTATCCTGTAAATGACGTGCAGCGGAGGTTTTTGCGCCCATTTTGTCGCACGCCGCTCCCACTTTGAAACCAGGGAACGTCATCCATCGGCCCAGGCTTATGGATTTGCCGCTGCGCCAAGCACCGCGCCCGGCAGGAAGGCATTACGTTGAACACCTCCATAGCTCCATCTGCCGGCCAGCTTGCCGCAACGCGCCTCGCGCACTGGCACCACGATGCGCAGCCCCTCCTCACCCTCGATTTGCTGCGCGACTGGATTAACACCTCCGGTCTTCTGCTCTATACTCCGCGCCCCCAGCAGTTGCCCGTACCCGCACCCAGCTTTGCCGAAGCGGTTCTCGGTGAGTCCACTCTGGCTCCCACGCTCGCGCAATTGGAGCAGCCTCGCATCCTTCTCGCTCGCCTCGTCGCCGAAGGCGCCGTTATCCCACTCCATCTCTTTGGCTCACCCACCGGTACCGGCTCCGAAGTCCCCGATTTTCTCGTCTCGCCCGCGGTGTTGCCCTACATCTTCACCCTTCGCGGCGACAAGGCATGGAAGCAGCCTCCCGTGACCAGCGGAGCCGCCAGGGTCTCCCCACTCGCGCTGGCGAGCTACAACATCATCTCCTCCAAGGGCAGTCTCAGCGCCTCAGAGCTCGCCATGGAGCTCGGCAACGAGGTCACCGAGACTGCAGCTCTTCGCGCCCTCACCGAGCTGTGGGAGCATCTCCGCGTCCTCCCCGTTCCCCAGGCCGACGGCACGGTCACACTCTGGGAGCTCGCGACCACCCGGTATACGAAGCAGATCAAATCCGGCGCAAACGCCGGCCTGCCCACGGCGCTCTCCGCACTCATCTCCCTTTATCTCGGTCAGTCCATTCTTCCCGGCGAAGATGAGGTTGAGACCTTCCTCTCGCCTCTGGCCTCTCGCTCCCGCATTCGCGAGGTCGTTCGCGCGCTCATCGGCGCTCGCCAGCTCGAAACCCTAGTCCTCGATGGCAAAAATACTCTCTACCTTACCGGCGAACTGCCTGTATTTGCGCCCCTTGCTCAACTCGCGCCGGATGATGTCGATGCCATCGTCGTAACTACGGAAGGGGAGGGAGTCGAAGCTCAATCGGCCCCGCGTATTGCGAAGTTCGTCCCATCTTCGCGCCCGGCTTCGGCGCCGCGTCGATTCGCCGAAGGTAGGGAAAGATCTGTAACTCGAGGCGGAACAAATAGCCGTCCTCCGCGACCTGGCGGCAGCTCAGATCGCGAACGCCGCCCCTTCCAGCGTCGCGAAGGCGATCAACGCAGCGATAGCCGTCCTCCGCGCCGCGACTTTACACGCCCCTGGGATGAAGAGAAGCGTGATCGTGCCCCCCGTCGGGAACGCTCATTTGAAGCTCCGGGAGGAGAAGCAGCAGGCGAGCGAGAGGATAGGCGTCCATCCTCCGGTCCACGGCGCCCGTTCGCGGATAAGGCTCGCGGCGGTTTCGCAGGCAAGCCCGCCTTCCGTCGCGACGATCAGGATCGCCCCGCCCGTCCGCGTCGTGACTTCTCCGACAAGCCCAGGTTCGACCGCGAAGACAAACGCCCCTCTTCTGGCCCTCGCCGTACATTCGCGGACAAGGCCCGTGGCGACTTCGCAGGCAAGCCCGCCTTCCGTCGTGACGATCAGGATCGCCCCGCCCGTCCGCGTCGTGACTTCTCCGACAAGCCCAGGTTTGATCGCGAAGACAAGCGCCCGTCTTTTGGTCCACGGCGCACATTCGCGGATAAGGCTCGCGGCGACTTCGCAGGCAAACCCTCCTTCCGTCGCGACGATCAGGATCGTCCCGCTCGCCCTCGCCGCGACTTCTCCGACAAGCCCAGATTCGATCGCGAACGCAGCTCCGAGGGGTTCAAGGGCCGCAGCGACCGAGGCCGACCTTCGGGGCCGCCGTTCCGTAAATTCGATGCGCCGCGCGACAGCTTCCGCAAACCGCGTCCTGCGGCTTCCGGCAGCGAGGCCCACGGCGACTCGGCACCCACGGAGACTCGTCCTCGCGGTGACTTCGGACCCAGGAAGCCGTTCACCCCCGGAAAGTCCTTTGGTGGCGGCAAATCCTTCGGCGCGAAAAAATCCTTCAGCGGAGGCAAGTCTTTCGGCCCCAAAAAGAGTTTTGGCGGAAAAAAGCCTTTTGCAGCTTCCGGCGATTCATCCTTCGAAAAGCCGAAGCGTTTCAGCTCCGGCGAAGGGGCGAAGTTTGCGAAGAAAAAGTCCTTTAGCAAGCCCGGCGGAAAGTTTGCGAAGAAGGCCGATGGACCGTCCTCCGCAGGGGCAGGTCCCTTCGACAAATTCAAGGGCAATAAAAAGCCCTTCGGCAAACGCGGAGCACCAGCCCGCAAGTTTAAGGATGACCGGGGGCAGTAGCTCCCGGGACACCCTCCAAACTTCCTCTCTTCATCCGTCAGTTCCAGCGTTAAGATAAGCCGCGCATGAATAATCGCCTCGACGTCGTTCCCAGTTCGTCCCAGTCTTCCGCCTCCGGGCGAGAGCGCCCGATCATCGCCATCGATGGGCCTGCGGGAGCGGGAAAGAGTACCCTCGCCGCGCATCTCGCACGCCGCTTCGGATTTCTCAACCTTGAGACGGGTGCCATGTATCGCGCGCTTGCCCTCAAAGCCATCGAAAACGATCTTTCTTTCGATGAAGAACAGCCGCTGCTCGACCTCGCCACCCATACTCGTATCCGCCTCGAGCCCCAGCTTGAGGGCAATCGCGTACTGCTCGATGAGATCGATGTCTCCCGCCGTATCCGGGATACGGACGTGACCGCTGCCGCCTCCCGCATCTCCGTTCACCCCCACCTGCGGGCCTGGATGGTGGAACAGCAGCGCGCCCTCGGTGCCAAAGGAGGAGTGGTCATGGAAGGGCGGGATATCGGGACCGCTGTCTTTCCCGATGCCGAAGTCAAGATCTTTCTGGACGCCTCGCCGGAGGTTCGCGGCGACCGGCGCTATCGGCAGGTCATAGTTCCTCGGAACCTGGAGGACGTTCCCACCCCCACAGACAAGGCCCACCCTACGCCCGCACAGGTCGCGGCCCAGCAGAAGATTGTGACCGAGATGAAGGAACGGGATGAACGCGATCGTAACCGGGCCGAATCTCCTCTCCGGCCTGCCTCCGATGCCGTTGTCCTCGATTCCACCTCGCTGACCCTCGATCAGGTTCTGGATCAGGCAGAACAGATCGTTCGTTCTCACCTTTCTGCTCGTCTCTGAGGTCGAAAATCGCTCGGTAAAAGAGCCTATTTCGACAAAATGGTCACTTCGGGCTTGCGTTTCACCAAACGGCCCTCGGACTGCGTGACTGTCACCGGGATGTCTCTGAGCAAATGAATAACCAACCAATAAAAAACCTTATTTCAACCACATAGAGACCGTTCCTCAAGTCTTCCGGCACGCGGAAAAAGGGTTTACTCAAAAGATTTCTTAAAAAAAATTGCCGAATATGCTAACCTTCTCGCATCGTTTGAAACAGATTGGTTTTCTGCAATGCTCGTCTGCGCGAAACCCCATTTGTATCTACGGCAATTCAGTTGGAAACGAAGGAAAGAAACAACATGGAACAGGGAACAGTAAAGTGGTTCAATGACGCGAAGGGGTTTGGCTTCATTAGCCGCCAGAACGGCGAGGATGTGTTCGTTCATTACTCGGCGATCAACACCAGCGGCTTTAAAAGCCTTCAGGAAGGCCAGGCGGTTCAGTTCAACGTAGTGAAAGGCCCTAAGGGTTGGCAGGCTTCGGACGTTCAGCCTCTGTAAACTCTAGAACCGGCATTGGGCCAGCGACGACCGGTTTTGCAAAAGGGGATAGCTACGGGCTGTCCCTTTGCGCATTAAAGGGTTCGATTCTGTTCGGGATGATCGCGGGTCTTCTTTGAACCTGCGCACTGTCTCCTGCTCAGAAGAAACCTGTCAAGAGCTTGATTGAGCAAGTTATCTCCTTACAATAACTTACACCTGCCGATTCCCACCCGCTGAGTTGGTATACTCGATATAGAAACCCACGCAAAAAAAACCCCGAATGCTCAGGGCTTTTTTATTTTAATCCGGGAGAGCAGATACTCTCTGGGCTCCCGCGAAGTCCAAAGCTAAAACAAATAGAATGAATATTTTGCACGTATTTGGTACGGGGGCCTAGTGGTCTCCTGCGGCTCCCAGTGCCATATCGACCAGGGTCTTCTCCTCAATATCGTGCGCCTTTGCTGAACCCGTTGCCGGGGTGGCGCTTGCGCTTCGCTTCACGCTCAATACAGCACGATCGCGAGCGAGACGCCGCAGCAACGGCATGACATAGGAGAAGGCTCCCATATTCGCCGGCTCTTCCTGAACCCAGACAATCTCCTCGGCTCCCGGATGCTGGTCGAGCGCAGCCTGCATCTCTTCCTCCGGCCAGGGGTACATCTGCTCCAGAAAGATGATGCCGACGCTGGAATCCTTGCGCTTCGCGCGTTCCATGCGGAGATTGTGCCCGATCTTGCCGCTGCAGACCAGCAGGCGGCGTGGATCCTTCACATCGTTGTCGGGAAGGACATTGAGGAAGCGGTCGTAACCGAGCTCCGCAATCGGAGACGATGCATCCGGATGCCGCAGCATGCTCTTCGGAGTGAATACAATCAGAGGCTTGCGCCACGGACGCATCACCTGCCGGCGCAGCAGATGGAAGTATTGGGCTGCGTTCGAGGGCTGGCAGATCTGAAGATTATCGTTCGCCGCAAGCTGCAGATAACGCTCGATGCGTGCGCTCGAGTGTTCCGGCCCCTGACCCTCATACCCATGAGGAAGCAGCATGACTACGCCGGAGAGTAGACCCCACTTCGCCTCACCGGCGGCGATGAACTGATCGATGATGATCTGGGCGCCGTTGGCGAAGTCGCCGAACTGCGCCTCCCACATGATCAATGCTTCCGGGTAATCCCGCGCGAAGCCATACTCGAAGCCGAGCACCGCAGCTTCGGAGAGCAGGGAATTGTAGACCTCGAACCGCCCCTGCTTCTCGCTCAGATGAGCGAGCGGTGAGTAGCGGACTTCAGTCTCGATATCGACAATCACGGCATGGCGTTGATTAAAGGTTCCGCGCTGCGAGTCCTGGCCGGTCAGGCGGACAAGGGTTCCATCCTCCAGCAGCGAAGCAAACGCGACCAGCTCGGCCATGCCATAGTCGAAGGGTTTCGCCCCGGAGCCCATCTCCTGCCGCTGCTCGAAGAGCTTCTTTACCTTCGGGTGAAGGTGGAAGTCCTTCGGAACAGAGGTAAGGTGCTGGACAAGCTCGCCGACACGCTCTGCGGAGAGACCGGTCTTGACCTCGTCCGCCGGATCGAACTCGCAGCCTTTGTACTTGTCCCAATAATCGGGAAGCTCGGAGAGCTTCGGAATGCGACCCGCTTTTGTGGCCGCTTTCTGTTCATCGAGCAGCTGCTGCTGAATCTGTTCCGCCTCTTTGGCCGGATTTACGCCGATCTGCTCTGCGTAAATCTGATAAAGCGGCCTATGGTCTTTGATGACTGCATATCGACGAGGCTGTGTAACCGTTGGATCGTCCACCTCGCTATGGCCATGGCGGCGATAGCCGATAAGGTCGACCACAACGTCGGAGCGGAAGTGCTGTCGAAACTCCATGGCAATGCTCGCGACTCGAACCACAGCGTCCGGGTCTTCTGCATTCACGTGGAAGATCGGTATCGGAAGGCGCTTGGCGAGATCGGTAGAAAACCGGCTGGAATTCGACTCCTCGGGGATGGCGGTGAAGCCCAGCAGATTATTCGAGATTACGTGAATCGTTCCGCCGATGTGGTAGCCGCGCAGCGTAGCCATGTTCAGGGCCTCGGCAACGATGCCCTGTCCCGCGAAGGCCGCGTCGCCGTGGATGATGATCGGAAGTACCTGCTTCTTGCCTCCCTTGCCGATGCGCTCCTGCTTCGCTCGCGTGCGACCCATCACAACAGGATTTACAGCCTCAAGGTGGCTGGGATTCGATGCAAGGTGAAGGCTGATGATCTTGCCATCCGGTGCAGTGTAATCACCGGTTGCGCCGATGTGATATTTCACATCGCCGCCGCCCATCGTGCTGCGCGGATCGACGTCTTCAAACTTTGTAAAAATCTCTGACGGCGAACGGCCGATCGTATTCGTCATCACGTTCAGGCGTCCGCGATGAGCCATCGCTAACATGGCTTTGGTAACACCGAGACCAGAGCCGACCTCGAAGATGCGATCGAGAAACGGAATCAGCGCAGTGAGGCCTTCGAGGGAAAATCGCTTGGTTCCGAGGTAACGCGACTGGATGACCTGCTCAAACAGGTCAGCATGAATCAGCTGAGTGAGGATGTGCGCCTGGTTCGGTTTCGGAGGCTTCTGCTCCATCTTCTCCTGCAGCCATTGACGGTGCTCTGGGCTGGGGATGTGCATGAACTCGGCAGCGATGGTGCCGCAGTAGTAGCGCCGTGCTTCGGCTGCGAACTCACCCTCAGGCGCTGGTGTGGGAAAGGGCTCGGGAGGAAGATACTGTCCGAGAGGATCGAGCGAGGCCTGCAGGTATCCCCAGCGGCGAAAGATATCAAACACTGTTTCGCGTTCTTGTTGATCCATAACCGTGGGTGCTTGAGTCAGTGCCTCTGCCTTGGTGCCCATTGCTTCCTCGATTTTCCTTGAGAATCAAATTTTGGCGGTGCCGTAACACCGAAATGCTCTCCTTCTATGCTAGACCTTTCGCGACATGGCTGCACAACGATTCCTGCAACTTCCGTAGCGCAGGACTATAGAGTTGCACCCAGAAGCCATGGCTGAAACTCCTCTTCGCCGAAGCCGTGAATCTCGCTGCGAGTCGGCTTCCCTGAGGCGATCTCCAGAATCTCCTTGAAGATCGCGGCTCCTGCCTGCTCCACACTCTGCTCGCCATCGAGGATGGAACCGCAGTTGATATCCATGTCGTCGGGCATACGCTGAAACAGTGCGGTATTCGAAGCGATCTTGATGGAAGGGGTGGGTTTGCAGCCGAATACCGAACCGCGTCCCGTCGTGAAGCAGATGAGGTTGGCTCCGCTGGCTACCTGCCCGGTGGCCGAGACCGGATCGAAGCCGGGGGAATCCATAAATACCAGGCCGCGCTCATGCACCTGCTCTGCATAGAGATAAACCGCATTCAGATTTGTAGAGCCTCCCTTGGAGACGGCGCCCAGGGACTTTTCGAGGATGGTCGTGAGACCTCCCGTCTTGTTGCCTGGCTGGGGATTGTTATCCATCGAAGCCCGGTAACGAGCGGTGTAGTCCTCCCACCAATGAATGCGATCGAGCAGCCTGTCGGCGACTTCAGGTCGGGAGGCGCGGCGCGTTAGCAGGTGTTCCGCTCCATAGATCTCAGGCGTTTCCGACAGAATCGCAGTACCGCCATGGCGCACCAAGTGATCGACCGCGACGCCGAGGGCGGGGTTGGCACTAATTCCTGAGTAGGCGTCCGATCCCCCACACTGCAGTCCAATCACGAGATTTGAAGCGGATACAGGTATTCGTGCTGCTCGATTCGCTTGTTCGAGCATCTCGTACACGACCGCAATCCCATTCTTGATACTTGGAGTGGTTCCACCCTCTTCCTGAATGGTCGAGGTGCGGATCGAATCGGACGCCCCCGTGAGCCTCACTAGTTGTTCGATCTGGTTAGTCTCGCAACCTAAGCCAAGCAATAGGACAGAGGAGAAGTTCGGGTGGGTTGCGTAGCCAGTGAAGACCCGGCGCAGCAGATCGGCAGGTTCACCATCGCTCGCCATCCCGCAACCCGTGCCATGGGTGATCGCTACGACTCCATCGACATGGGGATAGCTGCTCAGAATCTCCGGAGTGAAGTGTGCGGCGATCCGGCGGGCGACTGTAGCTGAACAATTTACGGTCGTCAGGATACCGACATAGTTGCGGGTTCCAGTTCGACCATCCGGGCGTTGAAAGCCAAGAAAAGAAACCTCCTCGCTCTGAGCGGCCATGGCAGTGCGAAACGCCTCGGTACCAACCGCATAATCTCTTTCAAAGTCGCCCATGATGAGGTTCTGCGTGTGGACATGTTCCCCGGCAGAGATCGGCTGCGCTGCAAAACCGATGATCTGGTTGAACTTGCGGACTGGTTTGCCAGCGGGGATGGAACAGGCAGCAATCTTATGACCGGCCGGAATCTCGGAGAGGGCCGCGGTGTTTAGCTGTTCGAGAAATTCACCGGCCTTTACAGGCTGGAGAGCTACTACAACATCATCATGGGTGCCGAGCTTGAGAAGTTGAGCCATCGGTATTTGAGAGCTTGTCCTTTGAAAGGATCGGTCAGTGGTATGACCAAATGTACTCCTGTGATCCAGTTTGCACCTAACGTAAGGCTTATGACTCGATCATGCTGTTTCAAACTTATTTTGGCGGCGAAGCTGTTTTCTGGTCTTTCTCCGGTTCGCCGGTTTCGGACGAGGAATCCTCTTTCACCGTCGCGAGGCCTGGCAGGATGGTCGAGGTCGCTTTGAATTTTCGGTAGTCCGAATTTGTTACGAAGACGCTTCCATCAAAATGCAGCAGTAACATGACCCGCGCAGCTCCATTTCCTTCCAGTCGAGAGGGTAGCCAGACTTCGTTGTTGATCTTCATCTGCTCCATCGAAAAATGGGTTCCCTTTTTGATGGACATGACCATGCCGCCACCGATCTTGAATGAATTTGCAAAGCGTCCTTCAACCTGGGTGATGGTCCTGTCCTCTTCGTCGATCCAGATTGTTCCGGAAAGATCCCGAATCACACTCTCCAACCGGCTTCTTGTCTTTGCCTTGGGATCACCTGCGTAGTCGACCGCGATCGTGTTGCGGCCTCGCAACTGAGTGCGCCGTGGATTGGTAAAGGCTCCGAGCTCGAGGAAGCGTGACACCGTCACCTCTTCATTGCCCTGCGAGTTGGTCGCCTGTCCCTTCGCATCGGCCTTGTTCTTGCGATCCTGTGCCTTAATTACTTCTTTGTCGATGCGCTCGTTCTCCTTCCGCTGCTCGTCTGCGGTGAGATCTTTGCCGTTCTTGCGCGTGAGTTTATGAATCCTAACGCCACGAAGCCAGAAGACGTCGAACTCGTTCGTCTCGGTCTTTTTCCCATCGCTGCTTTGTTCGCGGGCTACCTCGTGATAGAGATAATCTTTTTCGACCGCCTCTGCGGTCCTCTGGTGCTCCTCGACCTCGTGCATGAGCGTGTAGATATCAGGAAGCGGACGATCGGTCTCCACTGGTGAAGGGATCTGTGCCGGGACAGGAGATCCGGCGATGAGTAGAGCCAGACAGAGGATCGATGGAATCAGTTTCATCTTGGTCAGGAGGCTTCGTCGGGCGGTTCGTGAGGTGTGATCTCGCGGGCGTAGATCTGATAGGAGATCTTCGGAGGCTCATCGCCTTGGTGAAGAGCACGGACACGGGCGCGTATCGCTTCGTCTGCTGCCGTAATGCGCTCCCGCGAGCGGAGGTAGTCGAGCCAGGACTCCATGACGAAGGTCTCGTTGAGGCGCTCAGGGTCGATGACGTCGCGATAGATTCCCCAGCGCATGGCTCCATCGCGAAGCCGGACGCCGCGCAGCTGATGGATTGCGTGAGTGAACTCGGCATAGCGTTCTGGTGGAACTCGATACTCGATCGAAATGCGGACAGGGCCAACGTGAATAAGATCGTCGGCCTGTGCGGCGGTATCAGCTAACTGGAACGAGGAGGGTTGAGAGGCAGATCGCGAGGATCGGAACGGAGTGTGATCGGGAAGGGGACCCTGCAGAATATGGAAGCGCCGGATGGCGGGATAGCTGATGGCCATTCCGCAGGCCGATACAGCCAGGGCAATGGGGGTAGAAGTATGCTCGGCGACAAAGCCCCACAGAATGGAACCGAGGGCCATGCCTCCCTGGAAGGTCATCAGGTACGTGCCGAGTGCGCGTGCCTGTACCCAGGCAGGAACGGAGAGTTGCACCGAAGTATTCAGAGTGGACATGGTGCTGGTCCAGGCAAATCCTGAACCGATGAGGGCAGGGATGATGACGGCAGGAGAACGAACATAGGCGAGGATGAATAGAGTCGCTACATCGTAGAACGTGGAAACGGCGATGATCGTGTCAGCTGAGACTCGACGCCGGATGCGTGGAAGCTGTGTCGCCGCAATGACAGCCCCAAGACCGAGGGAACCGTTGAGGATGCCATACCCGAGCGCTCCTTCGCTGAGATCGCGCTTGGCTACTACTGCAAGCAGAGACCAGATCGCCGAGACGAAGAAGGCAAAGGTGAAGGCGCGGACTAGCGAGGCCTGGAGCTCCGGAGCGTAACGCACATAACGAAGACCCGTCATGATGGAACCCGCGATGCGTTCGGAGGGCAGAGCGGATTTAAACAGCGGTGTGCGCTTCCAGTTGTAGAGAACCCAGATCACACCGGCAAAGGAGACCGCGTTGAGAAAAAAGACCCAGCCTGCTCCGGCGTGAACACTGGCAAAACCGGCTACCATGAGGCCGCCCAAAGCCGGGCCGACCGCGCGGGCAAGGTTGTTGCTGGCGGCGTTCAACGAGACGGTATCGGGGATAAGCTCGCGTGGCACCAATTCAGGAACGATGGCCTGCCAGGCAGGGTTGTTCATAGCCGAGCCGACGTTGAGCAGAAACGTGAATGCCAGCAGAGCCCAGGGAGAGATGTAGCCGAAGAACGTGAGCACTGCGAGGACCGCAACCGATCCCAGCATCCAGGCCTGCCAGACGATAAGGAGCTTGCGCCGATCGAAGATATCAGCTGTCGCACCGGCAAGCAGGCCAAGCAGAAGGACTGGAAGTGAGGCCGCTGTCTGCATCAGGGCGATCAGCAGCGGAGAGGCCGTGAGCGAGGTCATCAGCCAGGTCCCGGCGGTGTCCTGCATCCACGTGCCGATGGACGAGATGGTGGAGGCGATCCAGCGGTCGCGGAACAGGCGGATGCGAAGCGGGGCAAAGCCGCTGGGCGTGGGGTTGGCGACGGCGACGAGCGGACCGGAGTTTGGAGTCTCTAAGGGCATTCGCTCAGTTTCCAGTGTACCCATCGGAACGAATTCATGGAGGGCGAAAGAAAAAGGGATGGAGTACCTGTCGGCACATCCATCCCAGGATTGGGGAACAAAGGATTGTATTCGTTATCGGCAGGTCAGAAAAGAAGCTTGAGTCCGAACTGAATCTGACGCGAAGTTGTCGCTGTTGCTGTAATCACGCCCGCAGTAGGGCTGGCTACAATCGCCGCAGTTTGATTTGCTGGAGTGCCTTGTGTCGGGCCGGAAGTGAAGACTACAGGATTCGGGGTCGCGAAATTGGTATGGTTCAGGACGTTGAAGAACTCGGCGCGGAACTGGGCACGAACTCTTTCGCTGATCTGGGTCGTCTTGAGCAAGGAAAGATCGAAGTTCGCAAGTCCGGGTCCGGTGAGCGTATCGCGCCCAAGGTTGCCCACCGTGCCATAGGCAGGTGCAAGGAACGCGGATGGGTTGAAGTACTGCTGCGGAGTTCCCGGGTAGAGATTACCGTGGAAGTTGGGATTGATATCTGGACGAACTGGATTACGGGTGTCGCCCGATCCGGTTGGATTGTAGCCAAGCTGCGGCGAGAACGGAAAGCCGGACTGCAGCGCGACGATGGAGCTGACGGTCCAGCCGGAGACGGCCCGGTTCGCAATGCCTCCAAGGTTCGATCCCAGAACGTGCCCCTGGCCGAAAGGAAGATCGTAGGTGCCGTTGATTGCGGCAAGGTGGCGAATATCCGTCGCTGCCGCGCCATAATCGATGTCGGGGTTGGCTGGATACGAGACGAACGCCGGGGTATTGGCGCTGACGCTGGTATTCCATGCAGAGCCGTTGTCGAGGTTCTTGGAGAACGTATAGTTGCCGCGGATCTGCAGACCGTGTGACAGACTGCGGCGGACGTCGACGACAAGACCGTTGTAGTTGCTGGCTCCGCGCGAGATCCACGATGTGGTGTTGGCGACTGCTGGATTTACCTTGGTGGTTGTCGGGTAATAGATGGTTCCATTCACGATCGTCGCCGCGGGTTCATTGAGATCGGCAGACAGAATCTGGTTATAGCCGTGCGATCCAATGTAGCCAAGGGTGAGTGAGGTATTCGGAGCGAGCTGCTGCTCGATCTGCAGGCTCCAGGACATTACCGTAGGGGTTGCAAGATCCGTCTGGACGCTGGAAGGAGAGACGAGCGTGCCGGGGGACGGCTGCGTCGAGGAAGTGATGTGCAGGCTGGAGACGGCGACATTGGCCAGCGACAGCGTGGTGTTGAACGGGGCAGCCTGATCGAGGCGGTAGTTCAGGTTGTCGAGCAGGGAATAGTGCACGCCAAAACCTGCGCGAATACTGGTTTTGCCATCGCCATGTACATCCCATGCCAGACCAAGCCGAGGGGCGGGAAGAAACTTCGCGCGATTGTTGGTGAGAGGCGACGAACCGACAAAGGGATTGGTATTGATCACCCCATTGCTGAAACTGTAGTTTGCGGCCCGGCCCTGCGACTCGTTGAAGCCGTTGGTGGACTCGATGCGCAAGCCGGCGCGGAGCTCGACGCGGGGCGTGAGCTTGATTGTGTCTTCGAGATATCCAGCGCCCATCCACGACCGCCAGCCCAGTCTGGTTGGAGCCGGCACGACAGTAAAGGTCTTCACGTTTCCCTGCAGGAAAGTAGTGAGAGAGGCAAACGAAGCCTGCCCGAACTGGTTCTGTGCCAGGTTGTCGTTGGACTGCAGCCGCTGCACCCAGCCGCCCGCTTCGATCTGGTGACGCCCATGCGTCCAGAAGATGTGATCGTCGAAGGTGAAGAGATTGCGCGTGGTCGCATTGTTGGACCCGACGTTCGCGCCTGCCCCGGTGATCTGCGAAGAACCGTTGGATGCTGTCGAACCGGCAATTACGATAGCGCCGACAGGCTGTCCTGCGACCCATCCGGGTACGTCAGCTCCTCCGAGCGGGGAAGAGGTGCCGAGGAAGAAGAACGATGCTCGGGAAAAGCCGAAGCGCGCCGTGTTGAGCAGACGTGGCGAAAAGACGTGCTGCTCCTGAAGGCTCGCAACCTGTTCGCGAAGGTCTTCGTTGATGGCTGCAAGCGGATTTTGTGTGGGAGTATCCGCGGTGGAGTCGTCTACGGTGTAGACGCCGAAGAACAGATCCTTAGGACCGATGTTGTAGTCGAAGCGTGTCGTTCCGAAGTCCTCGCGAATATGCTGCATCGGATTCGAATAAGCGAGAGCGATGCCGGTCTGCCTGCCATTCGCATCCAGCAGGGCGGGGCCATTTTGCTCGGGCCAGAGATTGAAGAGTGGTGCGACACCTGGCGCAACGCCGTAGTTTTTTCGTGGCCCGGAGGGATTGGCGGGGTCAGGCAGATAGCCTTGCCGAGCCTGCGCGTCGGGAACGAAGGTCACATCGGACAGGCCAAGATTCTGACGATAGCCCTCGTAATTTGCGAAGAGGAAGAGCTTGTCGCGGCGAATTGGGCCGCCGAGCGAGCCGCCGAAGTTATTGCGCTGGAACTCGGGGATCTTCGCCTGATCGAAGTAGTTTCGCGCGTCGAGTTTGGAGTTCCGCAGAAACTCGTAAACGGAGCCATGAAGGTTATTCGTGCCGGATGCCGTCACAATGGAGATCTGAGCGCCCTGGCGCTTGCCATAGCTTGCGGAGTAGGTGTCGGTGACGACGTTGAACTCACGCACGGCATCCACGCCCAGAAGCTGTCCGCTGGTGCCGCCCGGAGTCACGTTGATCAGCGAGGCTCCGGTGTACTCGATGCCATTGAGCAGGAAGAGATTGTCCTGTGGCCTCCGCCCGGAGATGGCGAACATATTTCCGACCGAAGAATTAGAGGTTCCAATGCTTCCCGAACGCTGGCCGGTGTAGTTGACGACGGCTGGATTGAGCGTGATGAGCTGGTCGTAGCTTCTTCCATTGAGGGGAAGCTGCTTGATCTGACGCTCATCCACCAGGCCTGAGATCTGTTGGGTAGAGAGGTTCACCACAGCGGGCGTGTCCTCGACGGTGACCTGCTGTTGCACGGAGTCGACGGTGAGTTGAAGATCGACCTGTTTGCTCTGACCGACGGTAAGGGGAATGCCTGTGCGATGCTGTTCGGTGAAACCCGCATGCTGAACCGTAATGGTGTAGGTACCGATTGGTACGGAGGGCGCAGCGAAGCGACCATCCGGGCCGGTTGTCAGATTCCGTTCGTTGCCGGTCTCGTCATTGTGAATGAGAACAGAAGCCTCTGAGAGCGCTGCTCCGGTTGGATCCGTGACCGTGCCGGAGAGCGTTCCGCCGACAACCTGCGCACGACCATAAGGAGTAGTGAAAGTAGAGAAAATGAGAAAAGAAGCGATGAGAATCAACTGAACAGAGGCGAATCTGCGTACACGGTCGTACATGGTGGTCTCCGGGAGATAGGGGGGAAAAAGCTCTCGCACTGAGAAGGCGCGAGTAGCTTTAGGGGTGTAATCAAATGCAGGGAAAACCGGTTCTCGCTCTAAAGGCGACAACAACGGCAACAAGCGGAGTGCGGGAAGGAAGTCATCTTGCGATCCCGTGGTTGTAGCTCCAGTAAACGAGCCCCAACGTAATGAGCGCGATTGCGATCTCGCCGAGAATCCCGACGATCAGAGGGCGCCATCCCTGGCTTGTCAGGTCTCGCAGATTGGTCCTCAGGCCTACGCCAGCAAAGGCGGGAAGAAACGCCCAGCGGGAGAGGTTCGCAAGGCTGGTGAGCTGTGTGTGGGTGAAGAAGCCTGAAGTCGCCAGGATCGATAACGCGATAAAGCCCAGAATGAACTTCGGAAACTTGCGCCAGAGAAAAACGCCTTTGTGCTCCACATCGGGCGCGAGCCCGCGTGAGGACCAGTACACGGCGTACGCGAGCACGACGAAGCCGATAAAGCCGGACCGCGCTGTCTTGGCAAGGACTGTCCAGCGGCCAGCTTCTTCACCATAGAGCGCGCCGGTGACGAGCGACTCCGCGGTATTGTCGACCGCAAGCCCGGCCCACATCCCGTATCCCTGCTGGCTCATATGAAGCGCGTGGCCGATAGCAGGAAAAGTAAAGAGGGCGATTGCGCCGAGCGTAAGGATGGCTGCGATTGCAGTGGAGGTATCTTCTTCGTCGGGTTCGATGGCTCCGCGGGCGGCCATGATGGCGGTGACACCGCAGATGCTCGACCCGATGGCGAGCAGGGAGGTGAGCTTGGGTGGAAGGCGGAAGAGGCGTCCGAGCAGGTGCATCATCGAAAGCGACAGGATGAGTTCAACCGCGACCAGAGCCAGCGAGAGGCCGCCGATATGAAGGATGTCCTGGAGAAGAAACCGCGCTCCCACGAGCACGATACCCAGCTTCAGCCATAGCTCGTAGGTTGCGACGCCGGCATGCAGAAACGGTGCCACGCCAACCGTATTCCCGATCGCAAGGCCCAGCAGAATGGCCCACAAAACATATTCAAGATGAGGAAAGGGAATGGCGGGATAAGCCGTACGAAGATGGGTAAACGTGTGCTCCAGCAGCTTACCCATAAGCCCGATACCGAACAGTAATGCAACTCCAGGCAGCACACGAAGAAATTGTGTGGTCAAGGAAGGTGCGGGTACAGCTATCGGAATCGTGCGAGTAGACACAGGGACTTTTTAGAATCCTACCGGAGGCAGGACGTTGAAGCGAATGAGCGTCGCCAGTGTAAGGGCGATTGCAACGGCGACCAGATCGATATTGACGCGGCTGTTGGAGATGTGAGGAGTTGCCATGGATGCCTCGATTCAGCGGATGAGCTTTGTGGAAGTTGTCGCGGGCAAAAAAAAAACCCACGTGCGCGAAGGGCGCTGCTACGTGGGTTCCAGAGATCCTCTAAGCCAGGGTTATCAGATGGGCTTAGGTGAGGGAGATTCCAGCGCAGCAGCAACAGGTGCCCTTACAACAAGGACAACAGCTACAGGCCGCGATGTGCATCGATCCCATTAGGAAGAGATTAATGGGTTCGTAGGACGGAGTCAAGGGGCGGTCATCTTGCGGGGAGGGATTTAAGAAGGAAACCCACGCAGCGCGGTGGGGGCTGTTGCGTGGGTGTTCCGTTTAACGCAACGAAGTGGGTGGACTTCGTTATGACTGACTCAACCCGAAGGGAGTCCTGCCACATCGGTTAACATACCGATAATTTTTGGCTTCGTCAAGGGTTGAATAAGGGGAAAGAGCCTCTTTGGGAAGCCCTTATCTCCTTTTGGAACAAAGTCTTAGCTTTCAAGGGAAACTCAATTTTTCAGCATCTCATGAACTGCGGTCACAAGCGGCAGATCAACAGCTCCCGCTCGTAGATCATCTCCGGAGGAAGGTGATCGTGAAGGGCAAGGAACAGCTCTTCGTGGTCCATAACCTCCCGTCGCCACGCCGCTCGATCGACGTTTTGAAGCTGATCGAAGACCTCGCGACGCTTCTCTTCCGACATCTGCAATCCCTCCCACCGAATGTCTTCGTAGTGGGGCGTCCATCCAATCGGTGTTTCCTTGCCCTGAGCACGTCCGCGCACGCGGTCTACGATCCATTTCAGAACGCGCATGTTCTCGGAGTATCCCGGCCAGAGGAACCTTCCGTTCTCATCCTTGCGGAACCAGTTGACATGGAAGATCCGTGGCGTCGAGGAGAGGGTGCGCTGCATCTTGATCCAGTGCCGAAAGTAGTCCCCCATGTGATAGCCGCAGAAGGGCAGCATCGCCATGGGGTCGCGGCGGACCTTGCCCAGCGCGCCGCCGGCGGCAGCCGTGGTCTCCGAACCCATGGTGGCCCCTGCGTAGACTCCACCCGACCAGTTGAAGGCCTGAAAGACGAGCGGCATGGTGGTGGAACGGCGGCCGCCGAAGATGATGGCTGAGATCGGCACGCCCTCGGGAGCCTCCCAGTCCGGATCAATGGTGGGGCACTGGCTGGCTGGAGCGGTAAAGCGTCCATTGGGATGCGCGGCTGGCTGTCCTGTCTTCTTTCCGATCTCCGGAGTCCACACATTGCCACGCCAGTCCAGGCACTCTTTCGGGGCAGCGTCCGTCATCCCCTCCCACCAGACACCGCCCTCCGGGGTGAGCGCCACGTTGGTAAAAATGGTGTTCTTTGCCAGCGTTGCCATCGCGTTGGGATTGGTCTTCGCTGAAGTTCCCGGGGCCACGCCAAAAAAGCCGGACTCCGGATTGATCGCACGAAGACGTCCTGTAGCGTCCGGCTTGATCCATGCGATATCGTCGCCGACGGTCCAGATCTTCCAACCCTCGAATCCTGCCGGAGGGATCATCATGGCAAAGTTGGTCTTGCCGCAAGCTGAGGGAAACGCTGCCGCGACATAAGTCTTCTCGTGCGTGGGCGACTCGACGCCGAGGATCAGCATGTGCTCAGCCATCCACCCCTCGTCTCGGGCGATGTTCGAGGCAATGCGAAGCGCGAAACACTTTTTGCCCAGCAGGGCGTTGCCGCCATAGCCGGAGCCGTAACTCCAGATCTCTCGAGTTTCCGGGAAATGGACGATGTACTTCTCGTCGTTGCACGGCCAGGAGACGTCCTGCTGGCCCGGCTCGAGCGGTGCGCCAACCGAATGCATGCAGGGAACGACGCGCTTGATGTCTTTATCGATCTCGGCAAAGACCGGTGCCCCAACCCGGGCCATGATGCGCATGTTTACGACCGCATAGGCCGAATCGGTCAGCTGGACTCCAATTTGTGACATCGGAGACCCGATCGGTCCCATCGAGAAGGGAAGGACATACATGGTGCGCCCGCGCATGCAGCCGCGAAAGAGCTGCTTCAACTTGCGGCGCATCACGAAGGGATCTTCCCAGTTGTTAGTCGGGCCGGCGCTGTCCTTCGACAGCGAGCAGATAAACGTGCGGTCCTCCACTCGGGCCACATCGTTGGGGGCCGAGCGCGCATAAAAACATCCCGGCCAGAGATCCTGATTCAGCCGCGTAAATGTCCCGGCGTCTACAAGCTGTCGGCACAGCAGGTCGTATTCTGCCTGGGAACCGTCCACCCAGTGAATCGCCTCGGGCTGGGTCAGGTCGGCCATCTTTTCCACCCAGCGAATCAAATGTTTATTCGTCGTGGGGGGCGCGGAAGGAAGGACAGCAGTCAGGGTCTTTTCGTTCTTCATGGCCAGTCGGTCTCCAGTTAAGAATTCGCCTGCTTACAAGCGCTGTCAACTGCATTGCCAGCGGAAGGGACATCAGACTCTTTTCTCGCACCCGATGAGGGATGTGAAATTGGTCAGGCCAATTCTATCTCTTTTGGGATAAGCTTTCGTCACTTAGAAAGGCGGATTTCATGCGTTTCGGACTGTCAGGGTGGATGTGCATCATTGCGCTGAATGGCCTCTGTTTCACTGGTGCGAAGGCTCAGGGAGACCCGCCGCGGGCCTTCGATATGGGGACGGCAGCTGCCAGGCCTGCGGGAACCGTAGTTCGGGTCGATCTGATCGGAGACTCCACCCAGACCAACAACGCCGGATATGGACGGGGATTCTGCGCAAATCTGACCGCAAAAGTGGATTGCCTCAACATGTCGAGAGGCGGAGCCAGCACGAAGACCTACCGTGAGCAGGGGCTTTGGGATAAGGCGATGGCCACCAAGCCTGATTACATGCTGATCCAGTTCGGGCACAACGATATGGAGACGAAGGAACACCTGGAGCGTCAGGTTCCGATGGCGCAATACGAGGCGAATCTGCGCCGGTTTGTGGAGGAGGCTCGTGCGGCCGGAATCAAGCCCATCCTGGTCACGCCTCTCACCCGACGATATTTTGGGGCCGATGGAAAGATTCACTCCGATCTACTCGCGCATGCGGACACGATGAAACGTGTAGCCACGGAGATGAAGGTTCCTCTCATTGATCTGCAGGCGGACAGCATCGCTTACCTGGACAGGATTGGTGAAGCTGAGGGAACGAAGCTCGGAATCACAAAGAAGGACACCGACGGCAAGATCGCCCCGGACAAGACGCATCTGAACTGGGCTGGGTCCTACGTCTTCGGGCGAATCGTGGCGGTGGACCTTGGGAAGGGAGTGCCTGCGCTTGCTCGGTATGTAAAGCCGAAGGCGGCGTCTCTCCCGCCTGAGGGCGTCAAGGCGATGAAGGTGATCGAAGGCGGATCGGTGAAGATTGTTCTCGTAGGGGATTCCACAGTGAATGCAGGTGGCGGCTGGGGAAAAGGCTTCTGCGAGATTGTGACCCCGAACGTTACATGCATCAACGATGCTTTGAATGGGCGCAGCTCGAAGAGCTTCATCGACGAGGGCGCATGGGCGAAAGCTCTCGCAGAAGAAGGCGATTACTACCTCATTCAGTTCGGTCACAACGATATGAAGGGCAAAGGCCCGGCACGAGAGACCGATCCCGAGACAACCTATGCTGCGTACATCCGCCGCTATATTCGTGACACTCGTGCCATTGGTGCGGTTCCAGTAGTTGTGACCTCCTTGTCGCGGCGGAACTACAAGGATGGAAAGCTTGTGGAAGATCTGAACGACTATGCTGCTGCGGCGAAGCGGGTGGCTGCGGAAGAAGACGTTGCACTCGTCGACCTGAATGCGATGTCGACGAAGATGCTGGAAAAGATGACGCAGGAAGACGCGGATCAGTTTGATGCTACGGGCCATGCCGACGAGCGCGCGGAAAATGGAAAGAGCCGCGTGGATCGCACTCATCTGAATGCGAAGGGGCAGACGGTGTTCGGCCGCATGGTTGCAGACACCCTGGTGAAGATGCAGGTGGAACTCGGTCCCGATATCGTTGGTGAGCCAATACTGGCGGGATCGTCTTCTGCGCCGCCCGCAAAGACAGGTGGAAGTTAGTTCGTCTATGAAATTACGTTAATTCCGCCGTGACGGCTCCGCCAGATATCGAGCAGAGTTGAAGCTGTCGTGAAGGTAAGGGGTCCGAGAACGATTCCCGTAATTCCGAAGAGGGAGATTCCGCCGAGGATGGAGAGAAGAACTGCGACGGAGTGTTGTCGCAGTTGCGGTCCCACCAGGACGGGATAGAGGAAGTTATCGATTAGGCTGACGATGCCTCCTCCCCAGATAGCCAGAAGGGCTGCTTTGATCCAGTGGCCGGAGAAGCCGAGGTAAAGCGCTATCGGGGCCCAGACCAGTACAGCTCCGAAGGCAGGAATCATCGCCATGACACCGGTAAGGATTGCCCAGAGAAGAGCATTGGGCACACCAAGAATCCAGTAGGCCAGGCCCGCGAGGAGTCCTTGCAGGCCTGCGATCGCAAAGCGTCCCAGAGCCGTGGCATAGATCGTGCCGCGCATTCGATCGAGAAGCAGTGTTGCTTCCCCATCCTCAAGCGGGAGGAGCGAGCGCGCGAAACGCGCTGCAGTCTCGCGGTCGCGATAGAGAAAGAAGAGGATGAAGAGCATGGCGACGATCTGTGTTATCGCTCCGATGGAGGTTCCGATGAGTGAGGCAAACTTTCTTCCGAGGAAGGCGGCTACCGTTCGTGACGTGTTCTGAATATCGATGCTGTCGGTGATTGCCTGAATCCGCTGGGCGAATACGGGATGCTGAACGAAATAGTCCGAGATGTGCTGTTGCGTGGTCTCACTGCGAAGACTTGTGATGAGACTGGTGCCTTGCCCGCCCACGTCCTGGGCAAGGAAAAAGATGGGCACGATAATGCTGAGAGTTACCAGCAGGAGTGCGACCGTCGCGCACCAGTTGCGATGGCGAAGCCGGGATGCAAGCCAGAGATAAGGCTTCTCGGTGACGACGGCAATCACAATGGCTCCTACAATCGCGATGAGAAATGGCTGGAGAACCAAACCGCAGAGAACCAGGACGCCAAGAGTCACCAGGAAGAATGCGATCTGCTTCCAGGGCGACGCTTCGTTGCTTACTTGCATGAGACCTCGTCGAACAGAATGTGCCGTAAGGCTACATGAGGCACATTGTGTCCTGAACTGGTTGAACCAACTATGCCATTCCTCGTCGCTCACAGGTGACAGCAAAAAAATTCTTTTTCGACAGCATAGTTGTGATGCTTCCCGCTGCCGCAGGTCCGTACTCGGGGCCTGCAGAAGGGAACTGGTTGCGATTCTCCCGGGGGCTACCCCCCCCGTACTATTTTGTTCAAAGTCTTCAATCGATGTAACTTAGGTCCGGACTTCATGTTTCTTTGTTTGAGACGACGAAGAGCCCGGCGCGAGGCCGGGCTCTTGTTTACTCCATGATTTAAGGATAGCAGGCGGTGTCAAGCCCCGGAGCCGGAGCGCCATAGTTTGGTGGCTTCTTCAGCAATAAGGTCGGGCATCTCTTCGGGGAAGAAAAGCTTCGCTCCTTCGATTCGCCGGATGCCTTTGGAGCCTGGGAAGGTGCGGTCGAGCCACTCAGCCGATTCGATTTTGAAGAACTGATCTTCGAGAGCCCAGACCATGCGAACGGGTCCCTTCCACTGGTGAAGATTTTCACGGATGGGAACCAGATCGTTGACGGCCAGCGCGAGGGTGAATTGATCGAGTTGAGACTTTCGCGACTGCGACTGGGTGAGGGGGCGGAGATAAATCTCGAGAGTCTCGTCGGTGAGGCGGTCGGGATAGGTGAAGGCGAGGCCTCCCAGACCTTTATCAGAACGAGCCAGATTCTTGTCTTTCAGCTGCGGGGCGAGGAAGCGATCGACGAGGACGCCCTGGCGGGCGAGATCGACGAGAGGAAGAAAGTCCGCGGGAGGACTGAATTTATCGACGTCACAGTTGGTGAGGAGAAGCGATCGGACACGGTGAGGATATTGAGAGAGGAAGACCTGAGCGGTGTAGCCACCACTGTCGTTCGCGACAAGATCGACGGTATCGATGTGGAGACGGTCGAGGAGCTCGGCGAGCAGGGTAGCCTGGGCATGTGGAGAGATGGTCTGGCCCTCGTGAGGCTCCGTGAGGCCGAAGCTCATGAGGTCGGGTGCGATGCAGCGGCGATGGGTGTGAAGCCGTTCGAGAGCTCCGCGCCACTGATAGCTGTTGAGCGGATAGCCGTGAACGAACAGGGCTGCTGGGCCATGTCCGGCCTCGACGTAGGCGACGCGCGCCATGGAGAGATCGGCAAAACGGCGTGAACGGTTGTACCAGGCGGCATCGAAGGATACAGACTGCTTCGCCATGATGTGGGGGGCGGCAACGACTGCTGGGAGGGCCGTTGCGGAGTTTTTGAGGAAGTCGCGGCGTGTCATGGAGCGAGTATCGACATGTTGGCGAAGATTTACGCGCACGTTTGGACGGCGGAGAGCACGAACGGAGGGGAGGTTTGTTCTTTCCGTGCGCTTCGTTCGGAAGGCGATGTAGCCTCGTCGGCACTCTTAGATTTGTAGAGAAGCGGACAACAGCAAGGCAAAGACTAAATACAGGGGTCTCTCCGCTGCGCGCTTCGCGCTCCGGTCGAGATGACGAGGTTTTTGGGTTATCTGTGTGCGACGAAGCTTCGCGCTTCGTTTGGAAGGCGATGTAGTCTCGCCGGCACTCTTAGGACCTGGTCTTTTGTCGAGAAACCGACAACGCAAGGGCAAAGGCTAAATACAGGGATCTCTCCGCTCCGACGCGCGATGAAGCTGCGCGTCCCCGGTCGAGATGACGAGGTTTTTGGAGGTCGAGATGGCGAGGTTTTGGAGGCTAAGATAACGAAGTTTTTGAGTTGTTGTACAGGTTCTTAGTCGGCTGCGAATCTGCGTCGGATCACGTTGGGTGGAAGGCCTGTGGCGCGGCGGATGTGACGGGCGAGATGGCTTTGGTGAGCGAAGCCTGTGGCGGCGGCGATCTCGGCCATGGTGAGGTTGTCCTGGGTGATGAGGGCCTTGGCGCGCTCGAGGCGACGCTGGATGACGTACTGGTGAACCGGCAGCCCCATGGCCTGACGGAAGAGGGATTTCAGGTGCGAGGGACTCAGGTTAGCGCTGGAGGCGATCTGGTCGAGCGAGAGGTCTTCGGCGAGCTGGTCTTCAATGAACGCAAGCACCTGCTTGAGCCTGTGGCCGGAGAGGGTTCCGGCGAGAGGGCGCGGTGGCTGAGAGACAGAGCTGTGCTGTGCGATGAGTCGCGAGGCCATGGCAATGACCATGCCTTCGGTGTAGAGGCGACCGGAGGGTTGACCGGCTTCGATCTCGCGATGGATGGCGTTGGCGATGAACTCAAGTTCGGAATCGCGGACCTGAAAGCGATTGCGAATCTCGATGCGTGAAGAGTCGTGGCCGGCCTGTTGCGCCACACTCGCGAGAAGAGTCTGAGGAAGACTGAGGAGGAGGTTGCGATCATTATGATCGTGGGCGACCCAGCGGCTGGGAGTAAAGGCGGGGATGATGTCGATGTCGCCGTGAACCGCGGTGCCGTTGTACCGTTTCCCGTCGCGGCTACAAGAGAGACGTGCCGCGGGCCCGACGTGAACGCAGAGGATGGTCTTTTCAATGGCCGGGAGATCGAGGGTGCCTATGGCGTCCAGACGGTATTGGAGGATGACGCCGTGGGACGTAGCCGCCTGGGCCAAGATCTGCGGAGCCTCGAGTGGCAGGGGATTGCTCCGGGATGGGCTTGGGGCCGGCACAGAGATAGTTTCTCAGGTTGTGGGAGGGTGGGGAAGGCGAATTTATGGGGAATGGGGAGAAGCGGATCTCTCCGCTGCGCGCTCCTCGCTTCGGTCGAGATGACAGATTTTGAATAGGTTCACGCTTCGTGGAGATGACAAGTTTGAATAGCTTCTCGCTCTTGGAGATGACAAGTTTGAATAGGTTCTCGCTCTTGGAGATGGCAGGTTTTGATTATGAACACGAAAGCGGCAGTCCCATGGATGGACTGCCGCTCTCGGTTTTCAGGTTAGTTAAGCTTCGACGAGCGACTTCGGTGTTTCGAGGTCGGAATAGTTGTGAAGAGCGGCGATTGCGGGATCCGTCATGCTGTCTTCCCCAGTCTCGATGTGGCCGGCGAGACGGCGCTCAAAGCTGGAATCCGCGACGGATTGAATGATGATGTCGTACCAGCCGTGAGTGGAGCGGCGATCGTAGCTCTGCGAGATAACATGTCCGAACTTAAGTTCATGGCGCGTAGTTTCGCCGGTGTAGGCATCGGTGATCGTGATGTCTCCTGCGACGCCGCGGTTGGCGATCTGGAGGTTGATGCGGTTGGAGCGCGGGTTATAGATGGAGATTACATCGAGGTCTGCCTTCTGACGTCCCGAGATGCTTCCCTTCAGAGACCGGACGAAGCCATTGGGGCCATAGACGGACAGATTGTAGATCGACTCATTGGAGTCTTTCAGGTTCCAGGTGTCCTGAACGGAGTGACCTGCTTCGACCGTATAGGTCCAGGGGCCCTGGGGGGAGTTGGTCTGTATGTTGGAGCGCACGTGGAAGACGGCGGTTGCGTTCCCAGAGTTCAGGAAGGTGAGCTGCACCGTCTCGCGCGCCAGATCGGCGAAGGCAAGCAGGTTGAGCTCGTACGGAACGGCGCGCGCGGGACGGGTGCCTGGCTCCTGAACCGGCAGCGACTGCTCGGTGGGAGGCGCAGGAACGTAGTCGTCATGACGCTTGTTGTCGGGTGGCTGATAAGCAGCGGTGCTGGGAAGGGGAACCGAAGCCGAGTTGGGCGACTTGAAGTTGAAGGCCGAAGTGAGGTCTCCGGAGACCGATCTGCGCCACTTTGTGATGTTCGGCTCGTTGAGTCCGTGGAACTGGTTGCCGAAGCGCTTCTCGACGAAACGGATGAGCGAGGTGTGGTCGAAGACCTCGGAGCTGACGTAACCGCCTTTGCTCCAGGGCGAGATGATAACCATCGGCACGCGCATGCCGAGGCCGTAGGGTCCTGCGGGATTCTGGGCGTTGCCGGGGAAGATCTCGTTGGCAATGGAGACGGTCGACTTACCCTGCGCACTTGTTTGAGGAGGAGTGGGAGGAACGACGTGATCGAAGAAGCCGTCGTTCTCGTCGTACATGAGGATGAAGACGGTCTTGCTCCAGACCTCGGGGTTCGCGGTCAGGGCATCGAGGATCTGCGAGACGTACCAGGCGCCGTAGTTTGCGGGCCAGTTCGGATGCTCGGTATACGCTTCAGGCGCTACGACCCACGAGACCTGCGGAAGATTTCCGGACTTCACGTCGTTCTGGAAGATCTCGAAGAGGGACTGTCCGCCGAGAGCGTTGGTTCCGGTGCGAGCCTTTTCGGCGAGCGGGGATCCCTGCGGCGCGTTTTGATACTGGTGAAAGTAGAGCAGGGAGTTGTCGCCGTAGTTGCCGATGTAGGCGTTGTCTCCGGTCCATCCCCAGGAGCCGCTGGCGTCGAGGCCTTCGCCTGCATCCTGATAGATCTTCCAGGAGACGCCTGCCTTCTCCAGACGTTCAGGGTAGGTGGACCAGTCGTAACCGGCTTCGGCGTTTTCGATCACCGGGCCACCGTTCTTGCCGTCGTTGCCGACCCAGCCTGTCCACATGTAATAGCGGTTGGGATCGGTGGGGCCGAGCAGCGAGCAGAAGTAGGCATCGCAGACGGTGAAGGCGTCGGCCAGAGCGTAGTGATATGGAATGTCGGAGCGATTGAGATGCGCCATGGTGGTGGTTCCTTTTTGCGGAATCCACTGATCGTTATGGCCGTTGTTCCATGCGGCGTGCGTTGTGTCCCAGTCGTGCGCGAGGTCCTGGAGGAACTGAAGGCCAAGGTTGGGAGCGCCGGGATGGAATGGCAGGACGTATCCGGAGCCGCTGGGTTGATACCAGACAGGATTGCCGGTGGACAGGGTGACGGGATGCGGATCTCCGAAGCCGCGAACGCCGCGCAGGGTGCCGAAGTAGTGATCGAAGGAGCGGTTCTCCTGCATCATGAAGACGATGTGTTCGACATCGTTGATGGTGCCGGTGCGATGGTGCGCAGGAATCTCAAGTGCACGAGCGATGCTGGAAGGGAAGGATGCCGAGAGCGCAGAGGTACTGAGAAGTTGCAGGAACGTGCGACGATCAAGTGCCATTCGGGGGAGCCTCGCAAGTGAATTAAAGTTCAGCGCGAGGATAGGGAGAGGGTGTTGCGACCGCATGAATGCAATTTGAAAAGTGCGACTGATGTTTCGAACGCAGCAGGAAAGCTGAACCCTCTCAGGGGGTTTATGTCGATGTGAATTTCTGTAGCATCGTATAACTTCTCTTTCCACACTTTGACTTCAGGGGGGCGCAAAGAGACGCTCCCCCCGGCGACAATTTCGGATAGCCGTGCGGATTAGGGAATGCTTGAGAGCGGGACTTCTACGAAGGAGATGCGCTTTCGGTTCCAGGTGTAGGTGCCGTAGACCTTTGCGTCGCGGCCCTGGATGATGGCGGGGTAGGAATACTCGCCGGGCTCGCTTTCGAGAGTGTTGAACATGGTGAAGTGTTCGCCGTCCTTGCTTACGGCGAGGTTGAGTGGGCTGCGCCCGGAGGTGGTGTTGTTGGAGATGAGGATGACGCGGCCGTCGCGCAGATTGACGGCATCGATTCCGGAGTTGGGGTTAGGAAGATCGAGGGGGTGGGCGTCGGTCCAGGTGATGCCTTCGTCGAAGGAATCGGCGGCGCAGATGCGGCCGATGTCGCGGGTGGAGCGGGCGTAGAGGCGGAGATGCTTTTTCCCGAGAGAGACGATCGAAGGCTGAATGATTCCGGTGACGTGCTCGGAGCCGGGTTTGAGAGCTGGCTCAGTTGGTGCGGGAGAGGGCATGAGGCGTGCGGGCACGGTGATGGGGCCGGATCGGTGCCAGGTCTTTCCGTTGTCGGTGCTGCGGTCGACCCAGACGGCCCAGGAGGAGTAGCTTTCGACGGAGGTTCCGCTGACGATGGTTCCGTTGGCGAGGACGAGCGGCTTGTCTTTGATGGGGCCGAGAAGGCCGGCGGGAAGGTGTTCGGGAGTGGACCAGGTCTGGCCCTGATCGGTGCTGGCGAGGCGGGCTCCGGTCCATTCGCGCGGATTGCGGCCGTACTTGTAGTAGAGCCACAGCTTGCCGTCGTGGGTTTCAAAGAGGACGGGATTCCAGCAGGGGACGTTGGGTTCGCGCACGAGCAGGAAGGGAGCGGACCAGCCAGAGGTGGTTCGGCGGGAGCCCCAGATGGCCACGTCGGTGGCGCCTTCTTTGGCTCCGCCAAACCATGCGGCGAGGATGTCACCGTTCTTCAACTGGACGAGGGTCGAGGCATGCGCGGAGGGAAAGGGCGCGGAGGTGTAGACGAACTCCTTGGTAATGGCAGCGGCAGGAGACTGCGCGATGGAGGGAACAGTGCCGAAGAGGACAAGGCTGAGAGCAGTAACGAAGAGATTCATTTTCATGGGTGATCGAGGAAAGGGTTCGTTGCTATTGTAGGCCGAAATTTGAGGGCACTCTGTTTACGTACTCCACACTTCCAGGGTCACAGGAGCTACCGTCCGTTGTTACCTATACTCTTATTCAGGTGATTCCATGGACGTCGACGATCTGAGAATCCTGGCGGCAGTTGCGAAGCACGGCAGCATGAATCGCGCGGCTGTCGATTTGCACTTAGTGCAATCCAGTGTGACGGCACGGATTCGACTGCTTGAAGAAGAGCTCGGTGTCCGGCTCTTCGTTCGACATAGTCGAGGTGTGCGGCTAAGCGAAGCGGGAACGCGTCTGCTCTCATACTCAGGGCGCATCAATACGCTTTTGAGCGAGGCGATCACTGCCGTCAAAGAAGATGGCATTCCGAAAGGCAGCCTGAAGATTGGCTCCACGGAGCCTACGGTGTCGATGCGGTTGCCGCAAATCGTGGCCGAGTACGCAAGTGAGTATCCCGCTGTCGCGCTGACGGTCGCGACAGGTAACACCACAGAGCTGATCGCACAGGTCGCAGAGCAGAGCCTCGATGGCGCTTTCGTCGCAGATCCGATCGATCATCCTGATTTGATACAGGAGCCGATCTTCCAGGAAGAATTGGTGCTGGCCACCCATTCATCGATACGAAGCATGGATGAGCTAGCAAAAGCTGGAGATGTGAAAGCAATTGTTTTGGACTACGGCTGCTCCTATCGTGATCGGTTGAGTGACATCCTGAAGGCACGCGGCATCTCTCACCAGGTGTTGTCCGTCGCTTCTTTCGAAGCGATTCGCAGCTGTGTCCAATCGGGTGTTGGCGTCACGCTGCTGCCCGAGGACCTGTTCGCAACCGAATGGAGAAATCCATCTGTGACTGCGCACGAACTTCCAGAGCTGGGAGGCCCTATTAAAACGCTCTTTATTCGCAGGCATGATAGTGAACTGTCGAGCTCTCTGAATGCATTCCTCGCGAAGAGCCGCACCTTCTCCAATCTTCGATAGCCGCTTAGAGCCGTGTTATCGATGTTTTCGATAGCAGCTCTCTAAAAATGTCGTGACGCGGCCATACTCCCTGGCAACATCTACTGTCCAGCACGAACGCTGCAAAGAGGCATACGAAAGGAGAACGCTCCCTTCCAATTGCTCTTTGCGGTGTCGTTAACCGAAAAGGACAGCAGGAACACTTATGGCAAGCAAAGGCACCGTTATAGTAACCGGAGGCTCTCAGGGAATCGGAGCTGCCGTTGTTAAATCTTTCCTCGATCGCGGCTATGCGGTCGTCGCAACAGCCCGCAAGGCAAGTCAAGCATCGTTTGCGTCTTCCGCAAATCTGGCGTTGGTCGATGGTGACATCGGCAACGTGGCAACCGCAGAAGAAGTGACACGGATAGCGATCTCACGGTTTGGCTCGATCGACCACGTGGTCGCGAACGCCGGTATTTTCATCGCAAAGCCTTTCATCGACTTCACTTCCGAAGACTTCCGATCGCTCGTCTCCACGAATCTGGAGGGTTTCCTCTACGTAACCCAACTGGCCGTCAAGCAGATGCTTTCTCAGGGCAAGGGTGGAAGCGTGACAAGCATCACGACTTCCCTGGTCGATAACCCGAACACATCCCTCACCGCGTCGGTTTCAATGATCACCAAGGGTGGGCTCACCGCAGCGATCCTGAACCTGGCGAGCGAGTATGCGAAGAACCATATTCGGTTCAATGCAGTAGCACCCGGCACCGTCGACACGCCCCTGCACAAGGACAATCCGAAGGACTTCCTTAAGACACTTTCTCCGATGGGTACGATCTCGTCAGCGGAGGACATTGCAGAGGCGGTTCTTTACCTGGCCGAGGCGCGGAACGTCACAGGCGAGGTGCTCCATGTCGATGGGGGCGCTCACGTCGGAAAATGGTAAACCCATCGCAGTCCGCAGAGGAACGCATCGCAGCACTCGGAATCAGTATGCCCCCCGCGCCAGCGCCGCTGGGGGCATATACCGAGACGGTGCAGAGTGGCAATCTACTTTTCATTACTGGAACGATCCCAATCGTTAAAGGCAAGCCTGCATACGTTGGCATGCTCGGCAGAGACGTGAACCTTGAAGACGGTGTGAAGGCCGCAAGACTCGCAGCCTTGAACGCACTTGCAGCGGCTCGCCAACATCTGGGTTCGCTTGATCGCGTCACTCGTGTCCTGAAGACGGAGGTTTACCTGGCCACCACGGAAGACTTCATCGCGCACCAGCCGAAGATTGCCGATGGAGCTTCAGAGCTTCTGCTCCAGATCTTCGGAAGCAGAGGTCTGTCGGTTCGAAAGATTATGGGCGTCTCAAGCATTCCGCTTCGCGTACCGTTGATGGTGGAACTGCTGTTGGAAGTAGAGGAGACAACAAATGTGCGCCCATGAAACGAAACGCTCCTGGAACGAGACGCGCGTTGCGTCCGCACTGAAAATTCGCTACCCGATCGTTCAAGGGCCGCTTGGAGGTTTCTCCTCGCAACGGCTGACTGCCACGGTGTCGAACTTTGGTGGCCTGGGTTCTTTCGGTGCCCATGGACTGCGTCCAGAAGCGATCTCCGAAGTAATCGCGGAGATTCGCTCCTTGACCGATAGACCCTTTGCGATCAACCTCTGGGTGTCGATGGAGGACTCGGGCGCATTCACGTCCGATCCTATCGCCTTCGAGCGGGGCCTTAGGCACATTGCTCCGCACCTGAAGGCGCTGGGCAAGGATTTGCCAACGTATCAACCGTACGAAGCCATTCGGTTTGAAGATCAGATGCGAGTCTTGCTGGATGCCAGGGTTCCAGTCTTCAGCTTTATCTATGGCATTCCTCCGCGTGAGTTGCTGGACGAGTGCCGTCGCCAGCAGATCGTGATCGTTGGCACGGCGACCACGGTGGACGAGGCAAAAGCACTCGAGAGCGCTGGAGTTGACATCGTTGTTGCGTCTGGTTTCGAATCGGGTGGGCACCGGGGATCTTTTCTGTGTTCTTCTGAAGAATCGTTGACGGGTACGTTTTCGCTGACTCCACAGGTTGTCGACGCGATCTCACTTCCAGTGATCGCTGCCGGGGGCATCTCCGATGCGCGCGGCATTCTTGCTGCGTTTGCGTTGGGTGCAGGAGGCGTCCAGATGGGTACGGCGTTTTTGGCGTGCGAGGAGTCGGGTGCTAGTGAACTTCATCGCAAACTGCTGTTGAACAGGGATGGGCGAAGCACAGGGCTGAGTCGCGGATTTACTGGACGTCTAGCCCGTGGCTTCCGGAACGCGATGATGGACGAATGGAACGCATCGCCCGAAGACATTTTGCCGTATCCGCTGCAAAGGCAGCTGGCGCGTCATCTTTCTGTTCCCGCCCAGTCTGCGGGTCAGGAGGAGCTTCTACCTTTGTGGGCGGGCCAGAGCACTGGCTTGATTCGCTTCACCAATGCACAACTTCTTTTGAAGGAGCTGATCGCCAGCCTGGCTGAGATTGATGGGTCTGTACAGGATTGGGCTGAGCGGCAACTCAAAAGATGAGAGACAAGCCTGGCGTCACGACAGATTGGTATCGATAAGTCGGGTTGTGGGAAGTGATCCGTGCGGGCCGTAGTGCAGTTGGTGCTATCGCGAGCTACCGGCTTTCGAAAAGCTTCGGCGTGATTTATCTATTCAATGTTCGTGAAAAAATAAACCGGCGTGCACACTGAAAACGATTAGTCCTCAAAAGTCAGCCATCGATTGCTGACGACAACGGCGTTTATCGTTACTAACGGTCCCTATAATGACGTCGATGGCTATTCCCTTCGAGTTTTGGACCGAGAATCTTTTGAGCGCAGCAAGAGACCTCGCAGACGCGGAACACCAAGAGCAACGTTGGCTCGCGGTCGACGTCGCTGCTTGGGAGCGGCCCGCGGAGCTGCTCAACGTTCTCCTAGATGACATGAACTTTGAGCTGTACATAGAGGAGAACCGGTTCGCGCTGACCGAGGAGCAGATCTCATCTGCAACAGCTCTGGCTCAATCAGCGGCAGATTTCGATGTGGGGCCTGGCGGATGGAGAGATCCACATGAAGTCCTGAGTGATCCGGCGTGGGAACGCGTACGCGGCAATGCTCAGCTGTTCATTGCCTCGTTTGAGACGAAATGCGATTAGTACTGCGAAGTCGTCTTATCGTCAGCGATTGTCCGCCCTTTTATTACGAGCTAAAGGTCCATCGCGAACTGATGGGTGGGGTCGAAGGAAGAGGGTTTGGGCTCGGAGGCGAGATCGAGGATGAGGCGCTCGAGCACGAGGAGCTTGTTGGCGGGTGAGCTGCGCAGCTCGAGATCGGCACGGGCTACGAGGCGAAGGGCGCGGGTGAGCTCGCGGCGGGATTTGTAGCGGCGGGCCTGCCGGATGAGATCTTCGGCGGCGAAGGGGGGCATGCGGAAGCCCTGCCAGAGCGCCTGCCAGATGGCGCGGGAGTCGCGGACGTTTTTCTCGAGGATGATCATCATCTGGCGGAAGGTGCGGGCGAGCATGTAGAGGTGGCCGATGGCGGCATCTTCGCCTCCGTCAGAGGCGTTGAGGAGGCCGTGCAGGAGGGCGAGGGCGCGGGGGCGGTCCTTGGCGCTGATGGCGTCGGTGAGCTCGTAGAGGGAGCGCTGCTTGGCGGCGAGGACCATGGTTTCGACGTCGCCGAGGGTGACGCGGTTCTTGGCGATGGGAGCTGCGGTGGGGCTAGTGGAAGGCAACCGCAGGTCCTTCGACTGCGCGGCTGACGCCGCTACGTCCAGGATGGCACTCTCATTTTGAGAGGCTTCCTGTAATGCTTGTGGCGCTATGGACTGTGGGGCGGTGACGAAGAGGAGAAGCTTTTCGAATTCGCTGGCGATGAGCATCATGTCGGCGCCGAGGGAGTCGGCGAGTTCCCGGGCGGCATCAGGATCGAAACGCACGCCGCGGGTCTCTGCGGTATCGACGATCCAGCGAATGGCGTCGTTCTCGTCGACGCGAGCAAGCTCAACGGTGCCGCACCAGTCGCCGAGGGTCTCGCGGATCCGTTCGAAGCGCTCCTTGTCCTGATAGTCCATGCGGCGGAGGTCGGTGGGGATGCGGATGTGGTCGGCGACGAAGAGGAGAAGCGCCTGGGGATTAGGCGAGCGGAAGTAAGCGTCGATGGCGGCGAACTCTTCTTTTTTGGAGCCGCGACCGTAAAGGGTTTTGAGGTTGCGGATGAAGAGGACCTGGAAGGGCGCCATGAGCGATGGGGTCTGGGCGCGGTCGAGAGCTTCGAAGATGCTGGTCTCGGCGAGGTCGAGGTCGTGGAGGGCGAAGTCGCGCGCGCCTTCGGGAACGAGGGTGGAGAGGACGGCGCGGCGGCAGCGGTCGTAGAGGAAGATCTCGTCGCCGATGAGGAGGTAGCCGGGACGGATGGAGGACGGCTGGGCGATCTCGGCGATGAACCGGTCAGTGGAGGCAAAGCTACGGAGAGCGGTCGCCATCAGAATGACTCCAGCATATCGCTGACGACGGTCTGGGCGAAGTCCCTCGACATGCGAGAGATGGCGGGGGAACCTTCCTGGATAAAGGTGTTGACATCCTGGGTGGACTGGTACTGCTCGCGGAAGGTGATGGCGTCGTTGCGATAGAGGACGCTGCCGTCGTGCGCGGTGAGGATGACGCGGGCGGTGACGGCGACGAGATAGCTCGATGACTGGCTGGAGTTGGCGTCGTAGGTCAGTGGAGTAATGGTCTGGGTGAGGATGGTGCCGTGAAGCGTGGCGTCGGCGTCTTCCGAATCGGAGTTGAGGATACGGTAGCGGGTGCGGGTGTTGAGCTCGCGGACGACGGCCTGGGTGAAGGCCATCTCGGTGTGGTAGGCCTGGGTGCGGGTGGTGAAGATCGGGACGGCCATGGTGCGAACGCTGGTCGGGATGTGTGTAGCCGAGCCGGCGGTGTGGTAGCCGCAGCCGGTGAGGAGAGCAGAGAAGAGGAAGAGTGTGGCGGCGCGGAGCTTCATGCGGTTGGTTCTATTGTCGCATTCACAGGGTGTTGAAGATGTGTGTCTTTGAAGTGAGTGGGATATTTGAGTCCGTAGCCCAGGACACGGTCGAGGGCGATGTGGGCGGCCCAGATGAGGGAGATTGCTGTGAGGGGAGTGCGATGGAAGTCGAGCGCTGCAGCGAGGACGATAAGCGGCGTGGTGTAGGTATGGGCGATGTTGTAGACAGCCGCGCCTGTGCGCGTGCCGGCGAGATAGCCGAGCATGAAGAGATCCGGGGCGAGGAAGAGGACCGCGAAGAGCAGCCAGGAGAGGTGCAGATGAGAGTAGGCGATCAGGACAGCGGTGAAGATGAGGGCGTCTTCGAGCTTGAGGAGGATCGGCGGGCGGGTGAGCATGATGCTTTTATACGGGAGAGTTCGGGGGAGTGATGGAGGGACCGCAGATCCTTCGACTCCGCACTACGCGCTTCGCTCAGGATGACACTTTCTAAAAAGAAGAGGCAGCCACGTGGGCTGCCTCTTCTTTCGATGCTGGGTTAGAAGTTATGCGGGAGAAGGCTGGCCTTCATTGAAGCCAGGCTTGCGGCCGGATTCGGGCTTGAGGACTTTTTGGCCCTCTCCGCCTGAGCCGGAATCTACACCGGCGAGAGCGGATTTGATGGGGGGAAGATCCTTGCCTTCGATGATGAGTTTGATCTCGACTGCATCCAGGGTCTCTCGCTCGAGCAGGGCCGCAGCCATGCGGTGCATGATGTCCTGGTTGGTGTTGAGCAGGTTGTAGGCGGACTTGTAGGCGGTATCGACGAAGCTACGGACCTCGACGTCGATCTGCTTGGCCGTCTCCTCAGAGAAATCGCGATGCTGCGCGATCTCGCGACCGAGGAAGATCTGCTCTTCCTTCTTGCCGTAGGTCATGGGACCGAGTCCGCTCATACCGAACTCGCAGACCATCTTGCGGGCGAGCTCGGTGATGCGCTCGATGTCGTTGCCGGCGCCGGTGGTCATCTTGCCGAGGAAGATCTCTTCGGCGCAACGACCGCCCATAAGGGTGGCGAGGCGTGTCTCGAGGTATTCCTTGGTGACGGTGTGCTGGTCTTCCTCGGGGAGGTAGACGGTGACACCGAGAGCCATACCGCGCGGGATGATGGTGACCTTATGAAGCGGGTCA
>Ga0193717_1000040_pt1 | contig 146500 bp, 144 predicted proteins | sample U2c2metaG_FD_145900 | JGI IMG/M metagenome (GOLD analysis project Ga0193717, IMG submission 145900) | Soil microbial communities from a riparian zone of the East river system, Colorado, United States - U2c2 | ecosystem: Environmental > Terrestrial > Soil > Riparian zone | place: USA: East... | reverse complement strand
GCAGGCGCAGCATGTGCGCGAGCATCTCGACCAGCACCGCGTAGGCCAGCGGCGCGAGTGCGTGCGCGATGGCGTCGGCGATTCCGGTGGCGGTGTCGATGTTCAGCCACACGGTGCCGCCGATGAACACGTACGTCGTCAGCAGAGCCCCGGGGATGCGCCACCCCCGGGTCAGCGCGGCGAGGCGGAGCGCGGTGCAGGCGATGATCATGCCGTCGGCAACCAACGGCACGAGCGGGCTGTTGAACTTCGCCGACACCGCGCCGAACGAGCGGGCGCCGCCGATTGCGGCGACACCGAGCGCGGCGAGGATCGCCACCACGATCAGCACCCGGCGACCGGTCCAACCGCCCCGGCCCACCGATCGAGCGAATGCGCGTGCGGTCCGGCGGACCAGCAGGATCGCGCCGACGGCGAGGGCGGCGAACAGGACGAGTCCGGTCACGCCGGCCGCGACCATAGGCCCGGTCAGCGCGGTGCCGGTCGGCATCCAGTCGGGGACAACGGAGAGCGTGGTCATCGGTGACCTCCAGCGGTGTCGGAGACGGCGGCGAGTCCGCCGCGGCGGCCAGCCTTGACCTGGTCCTTGGTCGGGGCTGGCCCGTTGTGGTCGCGGTTCGTGGCCCACCAGGTGACGAACGGGTCGGCGTCGATCGCGAGCGGGACGGTGACTGCGACCTGGCCGGCGGGGTCGCGGTGCGCGAGTGCGTCACAGCCCGGCGCGTAGGCCGCAACCCGGCGAGTCACTCCCGGACGTTGCCGGTCGTGCCAATCGCCGACGAGCTTGTTCGAGGCTTCCGGGCCCTGGTAGGCGCCGGTCCAGGCGTCCATCAGCCACAGCAGTTCCTCGACGATCTCGGGGTGCCACAGCCAGCACGGCGGCACCGCGTCCCGGGCGTCGCCGTAGCGGAGGAACACCGTCTGCAGCCACGGCAGCAACTCGCTCAGGACCGCCTGCACGGCGGCCTCGTCCTCGGCGAGCGTCAGCCACGACCGGACCGGTCCCGGCTTGCCCTTGCCGTCACCCGCAGTTCCGGCGCGCTTGGCGGGCGATTGGGTCATCAGGTCGCCCAGCTCGGACACGATCGATGCGAGCCGCGCCACCTCGCCCGCGCTGGCGGCGTTCCGCACACCGCCCTTCAACGCGGCCACGTCACGCGACAGCGCCTCGACCGTGCGGGCGAGCCCGGCCACGGCCTGCTGTGCGGCGACGCCGGGGTCTTGGTGGTCGTTGTGCTTCACTGCTCGTCCTCCTCGTAGTGCTCGGCGAACCAGTCCGCCAGCGCGTCCGGGTCGAGCGCGACCCATCCGGTGGGGTGACCGTCGGCGTCGTAGGCCGGCCGCGCCTCAAGACCCCAGATCTCGGCGAAGTCCTCGCACCTCCACCTCGCCCGCAGCTCGTTGCCGTCAGCCTCAATCGGTGTGCTCATGCCGCCCCCGCCTCCCACTCGAGCGCGTCGGTTCTGGTGTCGGCCTCGGTCGCGGCGCAATCGTTCGCGTTGTCGTCGTTGGAGTGCCAGCGGATGAGTTGCTCGTCCCGCTCGACCTGCTGCGCCGCGCGTTCCTCGTCGTGGTGCGTCGCGGCGCGGGTGACAGCTTCGGCGGCACGGTCGATCGCCGCCGAAGCCTCACCTCGCCCCACCGGGTCATCACTGCGGGCAGCTTGTTGGCCGGTGTCCTGTGCTTCGCGTTGCCAGTCGTGCAAGGTCTTCCAGGTGCTGGTGCCGCCTGCGGTCGGCGTGACGCCGTCGGCGTGGCAGTCACCGCAAAGCTGGTCGGTCGTGCGCACGAAGTGGTCCACCGGGCCGCACTCGGCGCACACCTTCCGCGCCGCGAGAGCCTTCTCGACCGCCGCGAGCTGAGCCTCGGACGCGGTCCGCTTCGGCTTCGCGTGCGCATCCACGTACAGCCACGCGAACCGCTGATCCCTCTTCCAGCTCAGCCGGGCGAACGGCTCCTGCCCACCCCGAGACATCCCGCGCTCGCGCAGCTGCCGACGAGTCGACAGCCCCGACGGCGCCTGCCCGAACCCGAACTCGGGCAAGCCGTCGCGGACACGGCCCGGCCACCTGCGGCCGTCCCACAACCGGACCCACTCGACACCCCGCGTCATGACGGCTCCCCGTCCCACAACCGGACCGGCTTGCCGGTGGCTGTCGCGTAGGCGATCTCGCGGCGGGTCGAGTCCCCGACGTACCCGGCGGGATTCACCACGTAGACCCAGCTCGCCAGATCGATCTTGGCCAGGTGCAGCCGGTCAAGGCGTGCCTTATCGGCAGCGCTGACCGGGTCGCCTGCATGGCCAAAGACCCCGGGCGCGAGCACGATGTACCCGGCCAGCGTCAGCTCCCGGTTCACCGCGGCGATCTCGTCGCGGAACCGCGTCGACCCGCAGATCACCACCACCACTGCTGCCGTCATCGCACACCACCGCTCGGGCGGTCGACCTTGCTGGCGGTGCGATCGTCCTGGCCGGCACCTGCCGCGCGCGCTTTGCGGGTGGCGGCGATGAGCCGGAGTCGTGCCATGAACTCCCGCGCCGGGTCGTTCGCCTCCAACCACCGCACCGCCGCACCGACCCTTCGGGCAGCCGGGTCGGTGATCCGTGTGCGGGCCACGCCTGCGATGCGGCCGAACCCGGAGGCCGCCTGGTCGCGGAGCCATTCGGTCTGGCCGAGCAGCCATCCCCCGACCCGGGCCTCGGCAGCGGTCTGCAGCCTGACCGCTGCTTGCACTGTCGGTCGGTTGCGGAGCTGCTCGGTGCGCACATCCCAGCGCTTGTAGGCCATCCGGGCTTTCGTGATAGCCGGTGGCATGCCGTTGCTGATGACAAGGACCTGCCCGGTCCGCAGCTCCTGCACCTGGCCCGGCGTCAGGACCGGGGTCTTGCGGGTGCTCTCCGACCGCGAACCGGTCGAACGGTCACGCGTGATCGCGGGCTCTTCACGTTCACCGGCCAGCGTGGACCAGTACCGCAGGTCATCATCGTCGCCGGTGCCACCGAACAGCACCTTTGTCGCGGTGTTCGTCAGCAGCGAGCCGGTGGCAGCGTCACCGAACCGCTCCCGCATCTGGGCGCGGGACTGCGCCGCGATGTGCATGGTGATCCCGCGCGACCCGAAGTCACCCGACCACTGGTCGAGCGGGATCAGGCAGATCAGCGCGGCCTCGTCCAGCACCATCGTGAGCGGCGGATCGAGCCGCTCCCCCGGCATCCCGGCCGCCAATCGCCTGGCCTGGCGGGCAATGTGCGCCGTCAGCGCGGTGACCAATGGCGCGGTCTTCTTGTCGTCGGCACCGATCAGGTACACCGTGCCGTTCTCGTCCAGCAACCGCTGCACGTCGAACTGCGGGCCACCCCGCAGCGCAGACGCCGCGGCCGACGGGACCGACAACCAGCTCAGCGCGGGCATGATCGACGTCGAGATGCTCGACTGAGTGTTCGGGTTGTTGGTGAAGAACTGCTTCGCCTCCTGCTCCATCCCGGCCGCCGACGCCCCAACGATCCGCAGCTCGTACAGCACAGCGCGTGCGGCCTCCTCCGTCGGATGCGCGACCCACTGCTGCACGTCGAACATCGAATAGCCGCCCAGTGCGGCAGCGTGCATCAACGCCTGCAGCGTCTGCTTGGCGAACCCGTCCCACCGCTCGCCCTGCCCATCGCTCTTCGACCGGCCGATACCGTCGATCAGGTCAGCTGCCCGGTCCATGGCGACCGCCGCATCCGTGCAGCCGTTGAGCGGGTCGAACCCGATCGTCGAACCGTCCGTGGTCAAGCCGGACGGGTCGAACACCCACAGCGGGCCCTTCCGGCCCCGGCTGGCGCTGGTCAGGCGCAGGATGTCTTGCTTGGTGGAGGTGGTGATCACCGCGCCCGGAGCATCCAGGACGTGGTTGATGGTCAGCTGGGTCTTGCCCTTACGCGGGCCGCCGAAGGTGATCGTGTGGTCCTCCACCGACGACCACAGCCACACGAACCCGATCCGGGCGACCTTCGCGCCCAGCTCGGTCAACGGCACCCGGCGCCGCCGCCACCGCGACAGCTCGGCATACGCCGGCCGCACCTGTGTGGTCTTCTTCCGCAGAACCCGCGCCGACGCCGCGCGCCACACATCAAAGCTCGAGGCGAGACCGTCAGTCTCCCGGCCGGCGCGCCCCAACCGTCGCAGCAGACCCCGTGAACTCGACCGGGACAGCAGCACCCGGGCAACCGTCGCGACAACCGCCACGACCCCGGTCGCAAGGATCGGAATCCACCAGCCGTGCGCCGCGAACCGAGCGGGGACTACCCGCAGCAGGAACCCTGCATAGATCAGCCACGCCGATACCGCGAGCCCTGCGCCGATCGAGCGGTTCACCGACACCAGCAGCAGGGAGACGACCATCATCACCCCGGCGGCGATCAGCCAGCCACCCATACCTGCCGGGGCTCCGACCCGCGCGGCCAGCGCTCCGGCGTAGCCCAGCCACAACGGGAACGCGACGAGGCCACCCGTACCAACCCGCCAAAACACCAGCCCGGCGGTCACAACCCCGGCCGCCCCGCCGGCCGCCAGCCAGCAACCCACCTCGACCGTCAGCGTCGATCGATCCAATGCCACCAACGCGGCACCCACCGCCAGCAGCAACACCATGACCCCTGTGAACCGCGGAACAACCACGCCGTCGCGGGCACTCGGACGCCGGTTCATCGGGCACCCCCACCGGTGTACCTGCTGGTGGTGTCCGATGCGCTCACGTGACCCAGCCGGTCGGCCAGGGCCTTCACTGTGAACGCGACGCTGTAGAAACGGATCGGCCCGAATAGGGCCTCGACCTCGTACAGCTCAAACTCGGGATAGTCGACCGCAGTCTCCCCCAGCAAGGCGGCGACCTGGTCGACCGCGGCACGTTTGGACTGCCAGCTGCTAGTGCCGGTGGAGATCGACGCCTGCACATCCGGCAACGGCAATTCCGGGTGATCCGCGACGAACGCGGCCAGCTCGAACAAGCCCCGGATCAGAGCCGCCCGGTCCGACGGCACCTCCAACATCCCAAAGCGCGGCACCCACTCCGTGCCTGCCTGCACCTCGTCAGTCATGCTGTAGACCTCTCGAACTCGTTGCTGAGTGATGGGAGAACCGGCCCTGTTCTGGTTGGCGCCTCTGCAGGGCCGGTCTGTAGTACTTGCCGCAGGCGAGCCGGTGGGCTGGCCGCCGATGCGGCCACTCACGAGGCGATCCCCTCGCTCATCACTGGGCGCCACTCGTCGAGATCGACCAGCTCGCCGGACATCACGGCCTCGACCAGCTGATCGAGCACTCGCGTGGGCACGACATACCGGCCGCCCCACTTGAGCGCGGGCAGGTTGCCGGCATGGATCGCGCGATAGACCGATGCCTCGCCGATCCCGACAGCCTTCGCGAAGGCGCCCACGCCACAGAACGACGGCGACGCCGACGGCTCCCGACTCTTCGTCTGCTTACTCATACAACTCTCCGATCGCATAAAACCGCATAGGACTCATGAGACAGATTATGCGGTTTTATGCGAAAGTCAAGCGTCGGCCGAGCTGGACGGCACCCGGCCGTACAAGCCGGCGGCAGCTCAGCACGACCCCTCGATCACTCTCGACTGAGTCAGCCCGCAGTAGCTTGTCCGTGGGCGGCACTACGCTGATCGATGCCGCAGCGGGCGGCCACTGAACGTCTTAGATCGGATCCGGAAGTGACACTGCTGGACGATGTGATTGCCGGCGCGAGCGGCGAGGCTTCGGTCGCGAGCCTGCTCCGCCAGGTGAAGGTCTTGGCCTCGCGTACCGGCGCCGATCCACTGGCGGCTTGGATCGACCATGAGCTCAACGGCTACCCCGAAGACGCAGAACTCCCGCTGTACCGAGGGCCACATGTTGCGCATGTTCTGGGGCACTTCCTGGGCGGTTTCGGCAAAGAACTGCTGAACGTGCCGATTCCCAGCGACAGCTGGGATAAGACATTGGAGGCCGACCACCTGTTCGAGATTCGACTGCGCGAGTCGGTCGCAGAGCTCGAAAGCATGGCTGCCGGGAAAGAGATCACGCTCGCTTGGAATGCGAACGTGATCGCCGCGTACAACCAGTTCGTCCACAAAGGGCTGATTCACCGGGTCGTCACCGGGGACCTGATGCTCGGCGAGGCCAAGATGCCGCTCTCTCGGCATCTGCTGGTCGGTGTGCTCGATGCCGTGCGCAACAGAATCCTCGACGTCGCCCTCCAGCTGGAGAAGGTTGTGCCGAATGCCGGCCAAGCAAGCGCGCCGGACGCCGAGCAGGGCCTGGCCGCCATGGTCATCAACAACCACTTCTACGCCAGCTCGAACGTCGCGATCGGCGGCACCGACGTCAAGCAGACCATCAAACCCCCGGCCAAGGGAGACCTCGAGGGGCTGGTCTCCTTCCTGCAGCAGGAGGGTATGACACCCGATCTGCTCACCGAGCTCCGCGAAGCAGCAAACGCCGACGAGGCGGATCCGGGCGATGGCCCCGGCCGCTGGGCACGAGTGCGCGCTTGGTTCGCGAAGGTTGCCACTGATGCTGGAACAGAAGCCGTCGGCGGCGCCGTGGCGACGGCCGCGATCGGGTTCCTCGGCGGATGAAATTCCGCGTGGTGACGTGGCCCGCCTCCATCAATCCGAGAAGCGAATGCGAGAACCTGTCGGTATGGCTGCTGGTAAGGGCACGATCAACCCGACAACAGCGACGACTGCTGCGCCACGCGACTACACGCTTGCTTTAGAAGAAGCACGCCGCACGCTGGATCACCAGCGCGACGACCTCAAGGCGCTTCGCGACAGGGCGGTAGCCATTTTGGGAATCGCGTCGATATCCGCGTCTGTTGCCGGTGGCCTGAGTACGACGAAGTCTGACCACTCCGAGGTGAGCGCGTGGGCCTTCGCTGCCGGGATCTGCCTTGCCCTGGTCATTGCGGTGACGCTGATCATCTCCTGGCCACGCAAGGTCGTCTTCAATCAGAATTCCGCAACGATCATCAAGTGGATCGAGCTGGATAAGCCGAACACAACGAGCAACGTTCAGCGCAACCTGGCGATCTTCATGCAGAAGCAATACGACCACAACGCACTGCTGCTCGAGTGGATCTTGCGAGGGGTGCGAGTCGACATCGCGCTGCTGGCGGCACAGCTCGGGCTACTAGGCGTCGACCTTTGGAGGTAGCCAGTAGATGTCAGGTCAAGATGGAATGCCTGAACCCGACCCCGACTACGACGACCCAGGGATCACCGAGAAACGCGAGAAACCGCGAAACGAGCCGCCGAACCGGCCGGGCGGACGCCCCGGTACGCCTGATCGGCCACAGCCGCCAACCCGCCGCGGCTGACGACCCCGCGTGGCTTCGGAGAGGTGCCCGACTCACGGCCACCTCTCCGAAGCGCGAGGTCATCGCGAGCTACGTACCGTCGGCGCCGGCGGCCGATGGTTTTGGCGCTTCGATGAGGTCGCATTCGTCCACCCAGCCGGCTAGCAAACTCAGTACTGCAAGACGCTCCAAGGCTGCCTGTTCAGCGAGTTCGCCAACGCCATGGGTGACACTATTGCGGATCGTCATCTGCACGCCGGGTGCAAATGAGCGCAGGCCGGAGTTCATCGTGCTGACGTCGCGATCGGCAGGGTCGCCGGGCCATCTCAATCGCGGCTGACCGGCCACGGGTTCTTTGTCCGAGAAGACCTGTTGCCATAGGGAGGTCTCTGCGATGTCGTTGCGCCTGGTTCGCGTTTTGACCATCAGCACGACGGCCTCCGCTGCCGCCGCCACGGCCTCCCGGAAGTGGCCGTCCCGCCACAGGCGCCTGGCGGCGCCCCAGACCGCGGGGTGCATTGCCTCGGCTCCGATACTCGGTGGCCGTTCTGCCTCGGCCTGCAGGATCAAGCCGTCGAGTCGCCCGAGGGCCTGATCACACGCGTCTAGGACATCGGATGCCTCAAGTAGCGGTTTCGGCCGAGTGATGGTCTGCCAGGCGGAGATCGGATCGATCACCCCAGTCCCTTGCACGGCGATCTCCACCCCAGTCAATGGAACCGCGCTGGAAGCGAGGCCAGCCAAGCGCGAGACCTTAGTTTGCCGTCGGGCGATCTCCTCCGGCGGGGCGTCTTCGCGGGGGATGACAGCCGGCGCAATTCCTGGCGCCATGCTCCCCAGGCCAACGTTAAGCACGTGCAGCTCAAGGAAGTCGTCCAGCGCCGCTCGGAAGTTCTCGACAGCCTGTGCGACCGATCTCAGATAGTCCGGGTTCTTGCGTGCTTCCATCGCTAGATGGTTCCAGAGTTCACCGGCACCCTCAACATGTTGAGAATCGATCGATTCCTGCGCTGACGGTGCCGGGCTACCGTCGCCGACAGCAGATCTCATGGCAGATGCAAGAGCCATTGACTACTGACGAATATCGTCATGACTGGTATCTCCCTACGCGCGGGCTATAGCCGAACTGCTCGAGTTCCTCGCCGCAAGGAGGTTGGCGCGTGTGCGACGGCGCGGCCGTCCCGGGCCGGGTGCGAACACTTCGCCGGACAGCACCCGGCCGTCCCAACCGATGACTTCACGGATGCTCTCGATGTACCGGCTCACGCCACCACAGTGCTGGTAGCGGTTGTGCCGCCGAACGAGCACCACGAAGTCGAGCGCGCCGGCGATCAACAGCTGTGTGGCGTCCATCGGCAGCCGTTCCGTCGTCTGGATGGCGTAGGTGCTGATCCGGTTGAACACTTCCATTGAGCTGTTCGAGTGGATCGTCGACAGCGAGCCGTCGTTGCCCCCGGCCAGCGGTTCTCGATCCGCACGGTCGTCCTGATGCTGGTGTCTGCCGTCGTCGGCACCACCATCGGCGTACTCACCTACCTGGGCGGGCAGCCGATCCCGACGGCGATCGTTGCCGGTTTGGTGTCCGCTGGCGCGACCTTCGCCGCGGCGCACCGCCTGATCGGGGACGAGTGACGCCACCGACCGTCATCCAGGCGACCGAAGCAATCTGGGCGCAAGTCACTGGCTGGTCTGCCTTGTTGTCGGCCTTGGCCGAGGAGGTGAAGTGGCGACGAGCCAGGTGTGGGGTACCCCAGCGATCGCTGCCCCCGGTACGTATCCTGACCGCGTGCTTGCCTGCCCGCGCTGGATCCGGCCATCATCCCGATCGAGTCACTGCGATGCCTGAGGACTTGACAGCGGTGTATCCGCCGACGCTTGCCGCCGACGAGCTGGAACTTCTTCAGCTTGTCTGGGACGAACTCGACCGAACAGGAAACTGGCCGACCTTCCAGGCGATCGACCGGACACTCCTGAACCGTGACGACGACGCCGACCTGGCGGAACTGATCGCCCGGATCCCGAAGGACCTTCTGCATGGAGGACGGCCGTCAGGAGGCGCACGAGCCGATCCCGATGGCTCGCTGTCACTCACCATCGACGGCGCGGCGGTGTGCTCGGGCACAGAAAGAGTCCTTCAGGTTGCTATTGCAGCCGCACGCATCGGCGCAGCCCAGTTTCGGAAAGGCCCCGCACATCCGGCGGAAGTGACCTTCGACCTGGTAGTCGAAGAGCTTGAGCTCGACCTTCCTGACGCCGAGCGGAAAGAGCTCGGCCGCCGATCGGCAAAACTGCTCGCCAACGAACCCTGGAAATCGCAAAGCACCATCAACGAGAACGGCTGGACGGTCAGCCTCGACCGCGACATCCGCTTCTACAGAGGCGTCGCAACGTTCGAGGAGTACTGGCGCGGCCGCGAGCGGCAGCGGGCCGCGCAGCGGGCTGCGGTTCCCGGCCCGATCTGGGCACCTGTATCGGACAGCGCCGGACGAGCGGTCACAGCCCAGTCCGATTCAGTTCCTTCCCCTGAACCGAGTGCACCGGAGGCCGAGCAGCCTCCGGCCGCCGGCAGGGTCGTCAACAACTACATCTATGCCAGCTCGAACCTCGCGATCGATAGCACCGACGTCAAGCAGACGATGAAACCCCCAGCCACTGGCGGCAGCGAGAAGCCGGCGGAGCAACTGCAGCATCCCGCGTCGCTGAGCTCAGCACCAGACGAAGCGTTGGCCCGTGGCTCCCACCCAGCCATGGTGCTCGTTGTTTCCGTTGTAGGTGCGTTCGGCATCGTGCCGGCCGTCATCCAGGCCACAAAAGCGACATGGGCGCAGATCACCAGCGCCAGCCTCGTCGTGCTGACAGTCGCCCTGCTCGTGCTGTGCTGGTTCCAGTGGAACCGGAGGCCACGGGCCCGGAAGGCTGGTCTGGTGATCGCCGCTGTATTTGCCCTGGGCATCGGTGCTGTGCTGATCCTCGGAAACTTGTAGCCGGCTTAGCCCCAGTTGTTCTACGCGGTACGGCGTATCGAGTTGCCTGTGGTCTCTCGTCGATCAGGCGCCCTATCACCGAACCCATCACCGGCTCGGTGAGGTTGACCCGCTTTGACGGACAGGGTTGATGTGGGGCTGGTTCACGCTACCTGTTCGGTGCTGATGTTGATGGTTGATTCGTATGCGGCGGGGCTGAGGTATCCCAGGGTGGAGTGCCGGCGGCGGGTGTTGTACCAGCCTTCGATGTAGTCGAAGATCGCACTGGTGGTGGCCTTGCGGGTCGGCCAGGAGCGGCGGTGGATCAGCTCGGTTTTCAGGGTCGCGAAGAACGACTCGGCGACGGCGTTGTCCCAGCATTGGCCTCGTCGTCCGACCGACAAGACGACGCCTAGATCCCTTGCCAGGTTGGCGTATTGGGTCGATGTGTATTGGCAGCCTCTATCGGAGTGGAAGACCACTCCGGGTGCTGGGCGGCGCCGGTTGACGGCGTCGGTGAGGGCGTCGGCGATCAGGTCGGTGCGCAGGTGGTCCGCGACCGCCCAGCCGACCACTCGGCGCGAGGCGAGGTCGATCACGGTGGCGAGGTAGAGCCAGCCTTGCCAGGTGTGGATGTAGGTGATGTCACCGCACCAGCGGGTGTCCAGGGCTGCCGGCTGGTCGGGGTCGATGGCGAAGTCACGGCCGATCAGATCCGGGCGGTGGGCGGCGGCCGGGTCGGGAGTGGTGGTCTTCTTCCACCGCCGTGGAGTGCGGCCGTAGCGGTCGATCTGACGCATCAGGCGTGCGACCCGCTTGCGGGAACACCGCTGGCCCTGGTCCCGCAGCTCGTGGTGGACTCGCGGGGAGCCGTAGGTCTGTTCGGACTCGGCGTGGATCTCGAGGATCTTCGCAGTCAGCTCGACGTCACGCCGGGCGTGAGGCGATCCGGGGTTGGTCCGGTCGGCGTAGTAGGCGGAACGGGAGACCTTGAGCAGCTCACAAGCCCTGGCGACGTTGTGGTTGCCAGCCTTTTCCGCCTCGATGAACGGGTAACAGTTCACCGGGTCTCCTTCGCGAAGAAAGCCGTGGCACGCTTCAAGATGTCGACGTCTTCGCGCAGCCGACGGTTCTCCCGCCACAACGCCGAGAGCTCGTCCTTCTCGCTGGTGGTCAACCCGCCGTCGCCGGTGCCTGCGTCGCGTTCGGCCTGCTTCAGCCACTCACGCACCGCGGTCTGAGTCAGATCGAAGTCCTTCGCGACCTGACTGACCGACCGGTCGCCGCGCTGACACAGCTCGACGATCTCGGCCTTGAACTCAGGTGTGAACGAACGACGAGGCCTTGGCTTCTTCTTGCCCATGGACTCCATGATGAACATCCTTCCGGAGCAACCGCTCCTGATCTCGGATGTCCGTCAAAACGGGGCAGGTCCACGGCGAATGTCTCGGCCGACAAGCCGACTGGACCCCTTGCCAAGGAGATGGCCGAGCTGCTGAAGCTCCAGCCGACCGGGATCCAGATCAGCGACAACACCCTGTACTTCCCCGACTCCCACACCAGCGTCGTATACCCAAGCCCCGGACAGGCAGCCGCCCAAGGCGGAGGGGTTAGGTGAGTGTCTTCGACCTGAGCAGGCGTGGAACAAGCAGCACGGACACGGCCGCCAGGATCAGCCCGGCAGCAAAGAGAGTCCCACGGAGACCAACGAGATGGGCCAAGATCCCGCCGAGCAAGGCGCCGATAGGCGCTGAGCCATTGCCTATGGTCCGGAACGCTGTCACCACCCGGCCAAGCATCGGCCGCGGGCTCAGGTTCTGTCGGGCTGAGGTGACGGTGACAGTTACGAACGTTGATGCGAGACCGGCAGCCACGAGGGCGAATCCTGCAAGGAAGGGCTCGTGGGTAAGTGCGATGGCCGGCCAGACCATCATCCGGACGACTAGCGTTGCCCCAACGAGCTTGCTGGCTCCCCACCGCGCGAGCACTCGCGGCGCAAGCGGACCACCAACGACTCCCCCTATCGCGAGTGCGGTGATCAGAAGGCCGTATCGGGCTGGCTCCATACTCAAGCCATCGGGATCACTGGCGTAGAGAACAAGAACGACAAGCGCACAGTTGGTCGTAAGGTTGGCGGCCCCGGTGAGGAGCGCCAAGGTCCTAAGTTCGCGGTGTCGTAGGAGGAATGTGACTCCCGATCTAATGGCTCGCTGAACCGACTCGCGCGGGGTGGCGTTGAACTGCTTCGGCTCGGTTCGTAGAACCAATAGGCAGGCCGAGGAGAACGCGAAGGACAGAGCATCCGCGAGGAACGGCAGCCAGGCGAAAGCAGCGAAGGCGGCAGAGCCTAGGGGAGGGCCGACCAGCGAGGCACCACCAACATCCAGCGTCGACATCCTGCCATTCGCGGTATCGCGGATGGCGTCGGAGCTTTCAGTGAGATCAGCTACCAGCGATTGCTGAGCGGCACCGTGAAAGATGGAGCCTGTGACCACGACGAATGCAGCTGCTGCGAGGAGAGGAACTGAGACCGAATCCGCGACGAACGCCAGCACCAAAGCCCCCACGACTAAGGCCCGGCCGAGATCACTGACGACCATGACGCGACGTGTGGGCCATCGATCCACAAACGCTCCTGCTACCGGTGCAACGACGAGCCACGGGAGCAAGGCAGCCGATGAGACCGCCGCGACCGATGAGGCTGATCGGTCGATTGCGGCAGCAGCGAGCGGAACGGAGCCTGTCCACATCCCGTCGCCGAGGGACGAGACGCCGGCCGCAGAGAGTAGGAGCCTAAGACTCCTCCCTCCGTGGAGGCGGCCTGGCTGGCGTCTCGCACCCTCGACGCTCGGCATTACATCTCAGAAGGTGCGAGGGACCCGTTCTTGATCCCGCGCACCATGTGCTCCCAGGACTTACGAGGGATCCTTACGACAGCGCCCGACGGGTCGTCGCTGTCTCGGAGTGCAACCCAGCCGTTCGGCCCGTCAGCGATGAACACGCAGGCGCCGTCGTCACTGGTACTGCTCTTCCGCCAGTTCGAGAACTCGTCAACGGCCGGGACGGGCGTAGTTCCTTCAATCATTGACTTTCTCCTTCGGTCCGAATTAGTTGCTTCAGCAGCGTAATCGATTCGCTGGGATCTAGCGCGGCGTCGGCCATTCGGGACCAGACCAACTCGAATGCCGCTATCTGGTCGGCGCCCGAGAACGCCATGTGCGCGGCGGGTGTCTCCATCCGCACGACCGGCGGTTCAGCTGGATCGATCAACGTAACCATCACGAACCCGATCATCGGGGCAACCACCAACTCAGCATCCAGGGGAATGAGCCGAAGGGTGATGTGCTTGGCAGTGCTGTACTCAATGAGCTTCTGCCATTGCAGCGAGCGCGTGGCCGGCGGACAGCCTTTCGGCCGCCACCGTATGCCGGCCTCCATCAGAATCGCGTCGTAGCGCGGGCTGCTGCTCGCGAGGATCCTTCGCCCTCGTTCCATCCTGTCCAAGACTGCCTGCTCGACATCGATTGCCTCAGTGAGGTTTCCACCGGTGATCGCCGCCCGTGCATAGTCAGCTGTCTGGAACGGTCCTGGGACAAGGTAGGGCTGGAAATGGCGGATCTCACGTGCGACCTTGTCAGTGGCCATCAACTCTCGTTGACGTCCTGCGAGCGAGCCCTTCAAGACAGCCTGCCACTCAGAAACTTCTGTCAGCGCTTCCTCTGCCAGCCGGAGAAGAGCGTCGCGCTCGTCGCCGGCGAGCGACGCAACATCCGCCCACGCCTGCACGTCAGCGATCTTCGGCTTGACGACGGCGTTCTCGATCCGACTGACTCGCGTCTGAGTGGTGCCGATCAGTTTCGCCAGCTCGGGTCCGGTGAGGCCAGCTCGCTGGCGCAGTATCTTCAGCTCGCGACCGAGCTTCCGCCGCTTGTCTAAAGGAGCGTCGTCCGCCATCTAACCATCCCGTCGCTGATCGGTATGCGATTCTATGCGATTTCGGACGGCTCGCGCTAACTTGGTGTGATGACGATGAGTGCCGCTGAGTTGCGAGAGGTACAGATCCAGGGGAGCAATCTTGCCGCGTACGAGTTCGGCCGCGGCTCGGTGCCAGTGATCTTCGTCAGCGGACTCGGCGACGGCGCCGAGTCTTGGCAGGAACTGTCCGCCGGGCTCACAGAGAGACTGACCCTCGTCTCCTACGACCGCGCAGGCATCGGAAACAGCGGGCAACTGAACTCGGCTCTACGAGCGCCTCGGCCCGCGAGCTGGGCGGCCTCACAACTGCGCGAGATGCTCGCTGAGCTTGGCGTCAAACCTCCATTCGTCCTTGTCGGGCACTCGCTCGGCGGCCAGATCGCAGACGCCTTCGCGATCCGTTGGCCAACGCTGGTCGCAGGTTTGGTCCTGGTCGACGCCGTCGATCCGACCCTTAACCTCCAGGTCATGCCACCGCGACAGTTCCTCGATGACGCCATCAGCACCCGAGCTGGACAAGGCTGGGTCTGGGACGTTGCAGCCAGTGCAGACGAGTACGCCATGTCGGTACCGGAAGTTCGCCCTCCTACGGCCGTCGTCAGTAGTGCGATCTGGCGATGGTTCGAGGCCAAGCAACCTGACCTCTACAGACCGCTGTCCCTCCCAGAGATTGATCAGCACTGGCAAATGGCACAGCTGAACTACGCACAGCGCTGGCACGGAAAGTTGGTAGTCGCGCACACAGCAGGACACCGAGTTCATCAAGACGCACCCGAGCTGGTCCGCGAGATCATCGCCGCGACGGTGACCGCTGGCACGACAGGTGCGGCTCTCGCACTCGACGGTCAACGCATCCTTCGTTTGGGCGGGAGCGTCCGGCCCACGTCGCCCTCAGGTCCGCGCCAATCGTCAGGGAGCTAGCGCGACATAGGTAGCCAGGATGTCGGCCACACCTGGTGCGCGGACGATGAGTTCGTATTCCTCGATTTCTGCAACGAGTCCACTGTGCCGTTTGATCGCGCCGACTAGGAGACGATGCAAGGAATCGTCGTCCTGAACTGCGACCTTCGCCCTGAACGTCGCCACATGTGTACCGAGCCTCAGCAGCTCCAACTCAAGCGCCTGCCCGCGATCTGCTGGTTCTACCGACTGGACTTCCGCAGGAGGCCGTACAGGGTCCGTCATTGGTGGAGTCGCTATCGGCGCCGTTGGCAGGACCAGAGTCGGTCGATCCGGCACGACTCGAACCAAACCCCAGTCCTGAAGGAGATGCAGAGCACGATGGATCGTCGACCGTGCTACATCTCGATCTTCCGCGAGGTTCTTTACTGGTGGGATGGCAGTACCGATCGGCCACTTACCGCGGTAGATCTCCTCGCGTAGCTGAACGGCGATGTGCTCGAAAGGGTGTCTTGCCTCGAAATGCACCATCGGTGGCAACACACCAACCAGCGGGCGCATCGGCGCCCGTACAGCCATTGGCCCGGCCGCCCGCTGGTCTGCTTCCGACACCCACGGAACATAGTGACGCATCGTTGTGACGCCGCCCGACCCGTGTCCCAGGCGGCCAGCAACGATCCGGAGGTCGAAGCCGGCCGAGATCAACTCGGTCGCGTTGTAGGACCGCAACTTGTGGATTGAGGTGTCTATGCCAAGACGGGCAACCATTCGGCTAAAGCGTTGAGTCACCGAGTCGGGCCGCAGATAGGTCGACCCGTCCGGCTCCCGCGAGAAGACAAACGCATCGTCCGAAAGCTTGACTCCGATGGCGGCAGCCCGATCCGTACACCGTTTCCGGTGCTCGTCCAGGACGGCGACCGTCTCCGGATCAAGCACAACCCGGCGGTCGCTCTCGGACTTGGTGTCGCCCTCCCAGGTCTCGCTTCCGTACTGTCCGATGGCTCGCTGTACGTGGATGACCTCGCGGTCAAGGTCCACGTGCCTCCAGCGAATTCCACACAGCTCGCCCCGGCGATTACCGCCCATCATCGTCAACCAGATGAGCGTTCCCCAGTCTGGGTCCTTCCAAGCCTCCGTGAGTATGCGTGCGCTCTCGGACACGGACGGCGGTCTAGCTTTTGGCTTCGGCGCCGCTGGTGCTTCAGCGAAGTCCATCGGACTGATCGAAATCCACTTGTAGCGCACCGCACGCCGGAAGGCTCCGCTGAGAATCTGGTGAAGGTAGAGGATGCTGGATTCCTTCAGCGGGCTGCACTTGTGCGGCTTGCAGCGGTCATCACACTCGTGCGGCCGCTCGGTGCGGTGATCGACGTAGGCCTTTCCGTCACAATGATCGTTGCATCGCCGCAGCTCCGAGTAGAACGACTCGATCACCTCAGCATCGACTCTGCGGACCTTCGTCGAACCTATGCAGGGCACGATGTGCTTGTCGGCTTGGCCGCGGTAGTTCTTCCGCGTCTTCGGACCGAAGGTCCCGTCCTTCAAGTGCCGCTCGATTAGCTGCTCAACGGTCGCATCGGTCCGAGGATGACGCCGCTGATAGACCTCAGCGACAAACCCAGCACGGACTGCCTCAGCCTTCTCCCAAGCATCTGGGCCGGCAGGAACCGTCTCCTCCAGATACATCTTCGTCTTCTTGACCGGGTCGATGCCGGAGTAGACGCGCACCCGAAGCGAACCAGACGGCAGTGCGTGGATGCCGCCCGGCTGCCGCTTGTGGGAACTGGTCTTCTTTGCCACAAGCGGCATCGTAAGTGCCGTTGGATCCACGAATGGCTCCACGAAGGTGGGCCGAATGAGTACTCTGACCTACGTTTCCGCAGGTCAGAGGCGGAGCCGCCTATCGGAATCGAACCGATGACCTTCTCATTACGAGTGAGACGCTCTGCCGACTGAGCTAAGGCGGCGTGGCCCTAGGGCCGATGCAAGAGTGTAGCGGGAGGGCGGGCTGATTCCGAATCGGATAGCCGTGGGACCCCCTCAAGTGTGCCAGGCGCCGGGGGGGCGTGCGTAGTGAGGTGAACACGCTACGTCGCGTCAGCGCGGGTGGCTTCGCGGTTCTGAGTTGGTGGGTGACCCGCCGCTGGTCGTACCGGTCGCGACCGGCACGAGAACAGTCGCATCAACACAACGCCGGCAATCCGGAACCAAGCCGCATGCAACCGCGTCGGAGCGGGCGGCGGTGACGCCAGGAATGGCGCGGGAATAAAGGCTGTGGGAAATGCATTGACTTCAGTTGTAGCGATGGGTGAGACTATTGCCCGCAAGGCCAAACAGACCAAGGAGATCATCGTGACCGGCAAGCAAGACTTCAGGAAGGCGTGGCGCCCTGAGCGCATCGCCCCGTTGTCATGCCTGCGATCCGGCTACGAAAACACCCACGCCTACCAGCTTGACGCGGTGCTGAGCCCGAGTCACGGCGGTCCACCTGTGTGATCTCCACAAGGATCACAGGAGCCGCCTGAGTCGGGACACCCGACCGAGGCGGCTCTTTTCTTTTCCCCACACCACGTCGGTGCGCAATGGTTGCGAGCCGGATTCCAAACCCGCGCTCCGAGGGTTCGACTCCTTCCACCGATGCTTTTTCGTCATTCACGAATGTCGACTCGAACAATTGACAACTGGATATGCCATTGCAATTCCCGGACGCCATCGTGGCATCCGGGAGGACCAGCTGTAGGCCAGCGGCAGGCCACCTCATTTGGGTTGAGGGAAACGGGAGTTCGAGTCTCCCCAGCTGGACCAGGCGCCCGCAGGATGCTCAGCTACCGGCCGAGCGGGCGCCCCAGACGTGCCCTGCGCCGGAAATCCGCAGTCCATCCGGTGCAGGGCGCTGCAGACGCCCGTGGCTCAACTGGAGAGAGCACCTGTCTACGAAGCAGGAGGTTGCAGGTTCGAGTCCTGCCGGGCGTGCTGTGTCCGAAGCGGAAGTGGGCGATGCGCCGGGACGTGACCCCGGAGGAAGCGGGTTCGAGCCCCGCCGGACACCCCGGTACGACAGAGTGCCCGGGGCTCGGGTGGTTCCTCCGAGCCCCGGGCGGCGACGTCACGTAGTACGGGCGGCTCTGGCCGGAGCCGCACCGGAACAACCGACCTGGCGGGGAACTGTCGGGCACACTTGAGAGAGGAGGAACCACCATGAGCGGTGTCATCGTGCTCAACGCCTCATATGAGCAACTGCACGTCGTGTCGATCCAGCACGCCATCCGGATGCTCGTCCGGGAGGTCGCTGTCGTCGAAGAGGCGCACGACGGCGCCAGCATCGGTCCGTTCCCCCGCCCCCGAGTGCTGCGTCTGGTCCGCTATGTCGTGACCAAATGGCGGTACGCGACCGGCCGACTGCAGTACACGCGAGCCGGCGTACTGAAGCGTGACAAGTTCCGCTGTGCGTACTGCGGCAAGACGGGCGCGACCACGATGGACCACGTCGTACCGCGGTCCCGTGGCGGGCGCGGCGAGTGGCTGAACGCTGTCGCGGCGCATGCCGCGTGCAACGAGAAGAAGGGCTGCCGTACGCCCGAGGAAGCCAAAATGCCGCTGCTATGGCAGCCGTGGATTCCCTCTCGTGCGGAGTTAGCTCTCTGACGCGGCGCCCGCCGGTGCCGCGTCGGAGCGGTGCCAGGTGGGCGACGGCGTCCCACCCTCGGTTCTGACCCGGGGTCCCGCAGGTTCGAGCCCTGCCCTGGCAGCTGTACGGCGGAACGCCCTAACGGGGATCGCGTCGGCACGCGGGTGACCCTTGCAAGGTCGCTTCACCGGGTTCGACACCCGGGATCTCCACGCAAAGCCTCGGGCAGAGTAAGCCGAGCTTCGGCCTATCGGCAGCCGTCCCGAAAACGGCTTGTCCCTCAACGGGGTGTCACGGTTCGAGACCGTGCTCTGCCGCAGACCAAACAGACAGGAGTGGGGAGATGGACGTTCAGTACCCGGTTGAGCTGAGTGGGGCGAAGAGCTCCACTCTGATGTGGGCCCAGGAACATGAGGTAGGTGCGCAGGCGCTGCAGCAGCTGCGGAACATCGCTGCGCTGCCGTGGGTTCACGGTGTGCGGGTGATGCCGGATGTGCACCTGGGCAAGGGGGCGACCGTCGGTTCGGTGATCGCGATGTACCAGGCCGTGTCGCCGGCCGCGGTCGGGGTCGACATCGGTTGTGGCATGGAGGGTGTGCTCACTTCTCTGACTGCGGCGGATCTGCCGGACGACCTGGGCGGAATCCGATCGCGGATCGAGGCCGCAGTACCGGTCGGGTTCCGGGCGCACGAGTATCCCGTCAGCGTGAGGAAGCTCGGGCTGGACCGGGGCTGGGATCGCTTCTGGGGTTCGTTCTCCAGCCTGCACGACGGGGTGCAGGACCGGGAGAAGAAGGCGCACCAGCAGATGGGGTCGCTGGGTGGTGGCAACCACTTCATCGAGGTCTGCCTCGACGACGAGGACCGGGTCTGGCTGATGCTGCACTCGGGTTCGCGCAACATCGGCAAGGAACTCGCGGAGCGGCACATGCGGATCGCCAAGGCGTTGCCGCACAACGCCGACCTGCCGGACCGGGATCTCGCCGTGTTCCTCTCGGGTACGCCGGAGATGGACGCGTACCGGCGGGACCTGACATGGGCGCAGGAGTACGCATCGCGGAACCGCGCGGTGATGCTCTCACTCGTGATGCAGGCGGTCCGGGAGTCGTTCGCCCAGGAGATCACCTTCGAGTCGCCGATCTCCTGCCACCACAACTACGTGGCGGAGGAGACGATCGACGGGCTCGACCTGCTGGTCACTCGCAAGGGTGCTATCCGGGCCGGGCGGGGTGATCTGGGGCTGATCCCGGGATCGATGGGCACGGGTTCGTACGTCGTCCGTGGGCTTGGCTCGGAGCAGTCGTTCTACTCGGCCTCGCACGGGGCAGGCCGGCGGATGAGCCGCAACGAGGCGAAGCGTCGCTACACGGTCGACGACCTGATCGCGCAGACCGCGGGTGTCGAGTCCCGCAAGGACGCCGGTGTGCTGGACGAGCTGCCGGCGGCGTACAAGGACATCGAATCGGTCATCGCCGCCCAGTCCGACCTGGTCGAGGTCGTTGCCCACCTCAAGCAGGTCGTTTGTGTCAAGGGCTAGTCAGTACGGCGGCCGCCGTCGTCAGGGGAGACGGCGGCCGCCCGGGGTGAACGCTTGCTCGGGAACAGGTGTCTCGGGCAACCAATGGTGAGGTCCGCCTGATGGCAGGGGCAGCGGTTTGCTAAACCGTCGGCCGGTTTCGGCTGGTCCGTGAGTTCGAATCTCACTCTCACCGCGCAAGGCTCGATTCGCTTGCGTCCGAAGAACTGGAGGGACGTCCCGCCAGTTCTTCGGACGCAAGGAACCAACAGAACAACAAGTTAGAGAGGAGGACCGGCCATGGCCGATCTCAGAACTCCACGGAGGAAGTCCGGGCGGATTCCCGGCGGTAGGACCGGTGCTCCGGTCCAGCAGGGTCACGCGCTGCGCCGGGTGCAGCTCGCGTGCGGGCACGTCCAGCGCGATCGGATCGCCCACCCGGGCGACCACGTCTGGTGCGAAGCCGACTGCTCCGACTGGGTCCGCGTCGTCTCAGTCGACGAGTAAGTGGACGCCCCGGACCGGCAACGGTTCGGGGCGGACTCTCTGGTGACGGATGCACGCCTGGCCCTCCGAAGGCCGGGTCCCTGGTTCGACTCCAGGCAGAGAGACAACGTCAGTGACATCCACAACCGATGACCGCCGCTGGTTGTGCGGGAGGCACGCTGTCGGCGGCAGCTTGCTCGACCGCGGCGAGCAGGCGGATGCGTTCCTCCTGGTCGATCAGCCGACCGTCGATCACCAGTGCATGGATCTGCCTGGTGTTGCGGATGTCGCGCAGCGGATCGTTGTCGAGGACAATCAGATCCGCAGCTTTGCCTGGGGTGACGGTGCCGAGCGAGTCCTCCCGGCGGAGGAGCTTGGCGGGTTCATACGTCGCCGAGCGCAGCGCCTGGAGGGGCGTCAGTCCTGCCTCGACCAGCAGCTCCAGCTCCTGATGCAAGGCATATCCAGGAACCAGGTAAGGGTTTCCGGTATCCGTCCCCGCCAGCACGGGAACCCCCAGCTCGACCATCAGGTGAACCAACCGTTGCCGGTGCGCGTAGATCTCCCGGATCTGGCGCGCCTGCTCCGGCGTACGGCCGCCGACAACTACCTCGGTCACATCGGCCCACCACTCGGTCATCCAGGCCGGGAGGTACTTGGTCTCGTCCGGCCGGCTCTGAACCTGGTCCGGCAACTCCAAGGTCCGGTGGACCGCGAGCGTCGGCACCACTGCGGTGCTCCGGGCGGCGAGCAGGCGGAAGAGCGTGGTCGCGCGAGCTGGTTGGTAACTGCGGACTGCCTTGTACTCGAGCGGATGGACCTGCCGGAACCAGCTCGCATACCGATGGAAGCTGTCCTGCGATCCGTCGATCGTGATCCCCGCCAGCCCACGCCGGATCTCGGACTCGCGGTGCGAGGTGGAGAGCAGGAGGGCATGGAGGTGCTCGATGCTCGCCTGGCCGAGGTGACTCGCGCGGGCGATCGTCATCAGGTCCGGGCAGTGGCCCGCGTACGGGATGCCCTGCCGGCGCGACTCGTCGGCGATCGCGAGATAGGCCTCGGGGGTGAGGCGGGAGTACACCTTGATGAAGTCGGCGCCTGCTCGCTTGGCCGCGCGGACCGCCTCGCGCGCCTGCTGGGGAGTGCTCACCTCATCGAGTGAGCCGGTGTCGTGGGTGTGCAGCGAGGGAACGCCGTCGACGATCGGGCTGCCGATCACCCACCGCGGGCCGAGTAGCCGACCCTGCTGGATCTTGTCGCGCCAGGCGTGATGGAAGGCCTCACCGCGCATCTCTCGCACTGTGGTGATCCCGGTGAGTGCATACAGCGGCGCCAGCACCTGCTCCGGACCGCCGGTGTGGACGTGGGATTCGATCAGGCCGGGGATGACGAACTTGCCGGTCAGGTCGATGGTCTGCAGATCGGGCCGCGGGCGCGCGGCGGCAGTCTTCTCAACAGAGTCGATTCGCCCGTCGACGACCACCACTGTCATGTCATGCAAGGGTCCGGCGCCGCTGCCGTCGATCACGGTGACGTTGACCAACGCGAAACTTCCGCGCCGAACAGCCCCTGATGCCGTCGACGTACGCACGGTGGCTGAGGTCGCTGAGCGCGCGACCGCTGCCGAGCCGATGACGCCCGCGCCGGCCGCCGCCACGGCCCTGCCGAGGACGCGCCGCCGGGACGGTCGGTCCGGAGATGCACCTTCAGATGTCATGGTCGACCCCTCGTCCGAGATAAGTATAAGGAATAAACTATCTGTAGTAGACTAACCCTGTGATCGGGCCAAGGAGTGCAACTACGCGATGATGGATGGCCCACGCCCCGCGCTGCTCGGACGCCTCTGGCGACTCGCCGGGACCTCGCGTCTCGGCCGGCCTGCGGAGCTCGACGTCGAGAAGGTCGTGCGGACCGCCGTCGATCTCGCGGACCGCGAGGGGCTGCCGGGCGCGACGCTGCCGAAGGTCGCGAGGGCGTTGGGCTTCACTCCGATGTCGCTCTATCGCTACATCGGCTCCAAGGAGGAGCTCCTGGTCCTCATGCACGACTCCGCCCTCGGTCTGCCGCCCGAGATCAGCGCGTCAGACTGGCGGGAAGGTCTGCGCCAGTGGGCAATCGCCGCCCGGGCACTCAACCGCCGGCGGCCATGGCTGACCCGGATCCCGATCACCGGTCCCCCGTCCGGCCCCCAGGAGATCGCCTGGATGGAAGCCGGTCTCCGCGCACTACGCGACACCCGGCTCGACTGGTCCGAGAAGGTCGCCAGCCTGACGTTGCTGAACGGCTACGTTCGCTACACGACCTTGCTGTCCCAGGACCTGGCGAGAAGTCGTGGCGACAGCGGCAATCAGGCTGACGCCGAGCGTGAGTACGCCCGCAACCTCGCGGAGCTGGTCGACCCCGACAGGTATCCGGAGACGGCTCGGCTTCTTGCCTCAGGGCACTTCGATGCCGCGGCCGACCCGACCGCCGCCGATCCGGTGCTGGACGAGCATTTCCGCTTCGGCCTCGACAGGATCCTCGACGGCATCGGCGCAGCAGTCGCCGCCCCCAGCCGTACCACCCGCCGCTGACCGCCGCGCTGCCTCGTTGCGTCCGAAGAACCTTGGGTCAGGACCTCAGGTTCTTCGGACGCAAGCGTTTTTAGAGGAAGAGTTTGTCGGGGTTGAGGAGGTTCCCAGGGTCGAAGACGGACTTGAGCTGGCGTTGGAGGGCTAGGCCGGTCGGGCCGAGTTCCTGCGCCAGCCATTGGCGTTTGAGTTTGCCGATGCCGTGTTCGCCCGTGATCGTGCCGCCGAGGGCCAGGCCGAGTTCCATCACCGCGCCGAACGCCTCCAGCGCTCGCGCCTCGGCCGCTGGATCGTCCCGCTGGAACACCACCGTCGGATGCATGTTCCCGTCACCTACATGCCCAGGGCAACAAATCAGTACGTCGTACTTCGTGCCGATGGCGGCGATCCCGTTGAGTAGCTCGACCAGCTTGCTCCGCGGTACCGCGACATCATCGATCAGCGTGACGCCGAGTGGTTCCAGCGCGGCGTTCACCAGCCGGCGGGCTTCGAGCAGCATCCGCGACTCCTCGGCGTCCGAGGCCACCGCCACATCCACAGCACCGAACGACGTGCAGATCTCCGCGATAGCAGCGACATCCTCAGCAGCCCGCGGACCACGATCGGACTGCGCGATCAGCAGCGAACCCACGTCAGCCGGCAACCCCATGTCCCGATAGTCCTGGATCGCCCGAGCCGTCGGCCCGTCCAGGAACTCCAACAACGACGGCCGCAACCCCGACGCCATCACGGCAGCGGCGGCCGCGATCCCGGCCTCGATCGACATGAACGTAGCGGCTGCGGTCAACGCCGCCTCAGGCGCGGGACGCAGCGAGAGTGTCGCCTCCGTGACCACGCCCAGCGTCCCCTCGGAGCCAACGATCAAACGGGTCAGGTCGTACCCCGCGACGCCCTTCGCTGATCGCCGGCCGACCCGGACCACCTCGCCCGACGCCAGCACCACCTCGAGCCCGCGAACGAAGTCCGCCGTCACGCCGTACTTCACACAACACAGTCCACCCGCGTTCGTCGCGATGTTCCCACCGATCGTGGACATCTCCCACGACGAAGGATCCGGCGGATAGAACAACCTCTGCTCGAGGACAGCCCGCGACAGGTCAGCGTTGATCACGCCCGGCTGGACAACGGCGACCTGGTCCTCGACCGAGATCTCCAGGATCTTGTTCAGCCGCGCGGTCGACAGCAGCAGACACCCGTCGAGTGCGTTCGCAGCCCCGGACAACCCGGTCCGCGCGCCCTGCGTCACCACCGGTACGCCGTACTCGCCTGCCGCACGGAGAACTTCCTGCACCTCGGCCGTGGACGAAGGCCGGACCAGGAGTCGCGGCACCCCCGCAGTACAGAAGGTCGCGTGGTCGTTGCGATGGCTGTCCAGTATGTCGGGGTCGGTGACGACCGCCTTCTCGCCGAGAGACGCTCGCAGTCGGGAAACCAGTGGGTCTGAGCTCATTCCTCATCCTGTTCGGCCAGCAGTCGCAAGATCAGTTCGGCCCGGCGGACCCGTTCGCGCCCGAGTGCCTCCGCCGTCGCGGCCAGGTGCAGCCCGGCGGGGTAGATGTTCGGCGCATTGCGCAGCCCCATCTTCAGATAGACCGGCGCGGCCACCCGCACTACCTCGGGTACGTCGTAGAACCGCACGTGCCCGCCCTGGTCGTCCGGCACCTCGATGTACATGTCGATCGGGACCGAAGTCGCCGCGCGGATCTCCGCCAGCACAGGCAGCGGCAGATCCGTCGACACGTTCAAACTGGTCGCCCCAAGCCGCTCATAAAGCGCGCCCGTCGGAGCATTTGCCAACGGCATCAAGACCGAGGTCTTCAGCACCAGATCGGAAGGCAACGAACCTTCCTTCTTCAACAGACCAAGCAATTCCAGTACTCCGAGGTCGCCCACCAGCAGACTCCGCACCCCGAGTTCAACCGCCCGGAAGGCATCACAGAGCGACGCGGCAACCATTTCATTGCCCCGAGCAACTCCACCGACAGCGGCCGACACCTTCGCCTGACCGCCCGTGTCCCAGGCAGCGCGCGGCCCCAGGAACAGACAGACCTCGACACCGGCCGCTGAACCGAGCGAGAGCATCTCCTCGATCTCGCCGTCGGTCAGCATCATCACGCCGCTGCCCTGCGAGACCCGATGAACGGTCACACCTCGTCGCGACGCCTCCTCGAGTACTGCGGCGAGCACCCGCGGCCCCTCGCAACTCGGGATCTCAACCTTGTACGCCGAGCCGTCGCCGAAGCGTCTCGCTGATTCCCCGGCTCCGGCGAACCCGCGATCGGCGAGCAACGCCCGGGCCTCCCGCAGGTTCACCCGTCACTCCAGTCCACCAACCGGCCGGACGCATCCGTCAGGTTCCGCGCCGTCCCGGTGATCTCCAGATCGAACCGATCGCCCGCCTCGGCCAGCAGCGCGGGCGTCACCATCAACTCACTCGGCGACAAGGTGTCCCGAATCCGGGCCAACCGCAGGTCCGCCCAATCCCGCCGTCCGCTCATGGTCACCGCAGCAACGACCGCAGCCGCGTCATCCTCCATCACCATCGGCAGCCGGGACCGCCGCGCTCCACCGGTCCCGGAGGTCAACGCGTTCACATAACTCGCCCGCAGATCGATCTGCTCCAACATCCTCGCCGGCATCACATCGGCCAGCCCGAGCCCGGACGCGTTCCCGTGCGACGCCTCCGACAGCCGATGAACGCTGACGGCCGCGATCGAAGGCGATTCGAACTCCGGGATCCCGTGCACCCAGCACCGGCCGAGCACATTCGTATCCATCCCGGTGCCGGACTTGTCCTTGCCCATCTCGTCCACGACCAGCACGTCCAACTCGTCGAACGGCAGCCGCCCCATCAGACCGCCGGCCCGCTGCAGCAACGCGTTCTCGGCTGCCCCGGCGATCCCGGAAGCCTCTACCAGCTCGATCGAGGCGGTCCGCTCCAGTGCGTTCTCCAGGATCGCGAGACCGCCCAAGATCTTGCCCTGAGCAACCACCATCTGGGCCGCCGCCTCGATCGCACCGCCCAGCAACGGAATCCCACCAGCGTGTAGGGAAGCAGCACCGAGATGGTTGCCGAGCCCGATCGCCAGGATCTTCGCCAGTCCGCTCTCCACCGGACCGTGGAAGTCGGTGTGCGGCTTCACCCGGTTGACCAGCAGGACGCCATCCGCCTTCGCGGCAATCGCGTCGTGGTGCACCGGCGTCCCGTCGTCGAGCGTGCCGACGAGCACCGTCTCCATGGTCGCCTCGATCGGGCAGCCCATGGATTCCGGCGTCACCCCGAGCCCAGCCAGCATCTCCCGCTGACCATCAGCCGTCGCACCACCATGCGACCCCATCGCCGGTACGACGAACGGCTCCGCACCCGCCGCCCGAAGCCAATCAACAGCCGCCCGAACCACGACGACCAGATCGTGAATCCCCCGGCTCCCCGCGGTCACCGCAATCCGGTCCCCCGGGCGGATCCTCGCTGCCAAAGGAGCCAGAGCAGCCTGCGCAGCGGCGTACGGATCGCTCTCCGCCGGCAGATCCGGAAGCAGCCGCCGAATAGGCGTCACCTGCGGCAGAGTCCCGTTGGGCCGCAACCCCCGGATCGCCTCAAACGGTCCCCAGGACCCTCCTACCGTGCCGTCGGCGTTGCTGTTCGTGGGCATTAGTGGCTCTGGCGGGCTACGGCTGAGCCGCTGCGGCCGACTAGGAAGTCGAGGTCGCAGCCCTCGTTTGCCTGGGTGACGTGGTTGACGTAGAGGCGGGCCCAGCCGCGGTCAGTGGGAGCCACGGCCGGCTGCCAGTCGGCGCGCCGCTTCGCGAGTTCCTCGTCCGAGACGTCCAGATGCAGCCGCCGTCCAGGCACGTCGAGCTCGATCCAGTCACCAGTCCGGACCAACGCCAGCGGCCCACCCACAGCCGCCTCCGGCGCCACATGCAGCACGACGGTCCCGTACGCCGTACCGCTCATCCGGGCATCGGAGATCCGGACCATGTCGTCGACACCTTGTTCGGCGAGCTTGCGCGGGATCGTCAGGTTGCCGACCTCGGGCATCCCCGGATAGCCACGTGGCCCCGAGTTCTGCAGCACCAGCACGGTGTCCTCATCGACGTCGAGGTCCATGTCGTCGACGGCCAGGTCGTACTCCTCGATACTGCTGAAGACGAGCGCCTTACCGCGGTGCTGCAACAATCTCTCGGACGCCGCGGATTGCTTGACCACGGCACCATCCGGCGCCAGATTCCCCTTCAGTACTGCGGTTCCAGCGCCACTGCCAAGCGGATCCTCAACGGCACGGATCACGTCGGTGTCGACGGTTCGCTCAGACCGGGCGACATTCTCACCGATGCTCTTGCCCGTCACAGTGATCGCATCAGCCTTCAGCAGCGGCAGGATCTCCCGCATCACCGCAGGCAGCCCACCCGCGTAGTAGAAGTCCTCCATCAGGTACTTCCCGGACGGCTGCAGGTCGACCAGCCACGGTACTCCGCGCGCCCACTCGTCCATGTCGTCCAACGTCAGGTCGACGCCCACCCGGCCGGCGATCGCCAGCAGATGGATCACCGCGTTGGTCGACCCACCGATCGCCGCGTTCGCCCGGACCGCATTGGCGAACGCATCGCGGGTCAGGATGTCACTCGGCTTGAGGTCTTCCTCGACCATCTGCACGATCCGCTGACCGGCCTGCTGCGCGATCGCGTAGCGCCGCGAGTCGACGGCCGGGATCGCGGCCGAGCCTGTTAGTTGCAGCCCGAGCGCCTCCGCCATGCAGGCCATCGTCGACGCCGTGCCCATCGTCATGCAGTGCCCGTTGCTACGGGACATGCCGGACTCGGCCGCGGCGTAGTCCTCCTGCGTCATGCGGCCGGCATTGACGTCCTGCGTGAACCGCCAGACCGCAGTACCGGAGCCGATGTCGCAACCGCGGAACTTGCCGTTCAGCATCGGACCGCCGGTCACCACCAGCGTCGGAAGGTCAACCGAGGCCGCGCCCATGATCGAGCCGGGAGTGGTCTTGTCGCAGCCGGTCAGCAGCACCGTGCCGTCGATCGGGTTGCCGCGCAGCGACTCCTCGACGTCCATGCTGAGGAGGTTGCGGAACAACATCGCGGTCGGCCGCAGCATCGTCTCGCCGAGCGACATCACCGGGAACTCCAGCGGGAATCCGCCCGCCTGCCAGACGCCGCGCTTCACCGATTCGGCCAGCCTGCGCAGGTGCGCGTTACACGGCGTCAGCTCGGACCAGGTGTTGCAGATGCCGATCACCGGACGCCCGTCGAACACCTCGTCCGAGAACCCCTGCGCCCGCATCCAGGACCGGTGGATGAACCCGTTCCGGTCCTTCTCCCCGAACCAGTGATCAAAACTCCGCCGCCCGATGTGCCCCTCCGGCCGTCCCGGCTCGTCGCCCACCGGCCGCCCGGTCTTATCCGGCGTGGGGCCGCCCGCGGGGTCGGTGGTCACCTGCTCGATCGGTTGGTTGGGATCGTCCGTCATCGAGACACCTCCGCGGTCGTCACTTCGCCGTTCACCCGGCGGCTGATCCCGGCCGGATTCGCGTCCTTCAGTACTGCGGGCAGCACCGTGTCCGGCGTGTCCTGATACGCCACGGGCCGCTGGAACCGACGTGCGGCAGTCACGCCGACGCTGGTGTGGATCGACCCCACGGTCGAGGGGAACGGACCACCGTGATGCTGGGCCCACGACACGGCGACCCCGGTCGGCCAGCCGTTCCACAACACCCGCCCGGCGCGTTCCGTCAGCAGTGGCAGCAACTTCCCCGCCAACTCGGCGTCGACGGCCTCCTCTGCCTGCAGAGTCGCGGTCAGATTGCCTTCGAAGGCCTCGACCGCGCTCACCAACTCTTCTTCGGAGGCGTACTCGACCACGATCGAAACCGGACCGAAGCACTCCTCCAGGATCTCCTCCCGCCGCTCCAGTAGCTCGCCAACCGTGGTCTGCAGCAGAGTCGCGCCACCGGAAGCCCAGACGCGGATCCCATCGACCTTCTGGAGCCGATCGAGACCGGAGGAGAAGCCCTCCGCAATGCGATCGTTCAACATCTTTGCCCCGGCGACTCCGCCGGCTGCCTCCGCCAATTGCTCCTGCAGACCGTGGCCGGCGGGGAGGAACAGCAGTCCGGGCTTCGTGCAGAACTGGCCGACGCCAAGGGTGAACGACCCGACGTACCCGGTCGCAATGTCCTTGCCCCGGGCATCGACTGCGGCCTGGGTTACGAAGACGGGATTGAGGCTGCCGAGCTCGCCGTAGAACGGGATCGGCTCCGGCCTCGTGACTGCGATCTCGTGTAGTGCCTTGCCCGCCGGCACCGAACCGGTGAAGCCGGCGGCCGTGATCCGCGGGTCTTTCAACGCGACCACGCCGACGTCGTACCCCTGGACCAACCCGAGCGTTCCGGCCGGTGCACCCGCGGCCCGGAGTGCCTCGATCATCACCTCGGCCGTCCTCGCCGATAGCTCCGGATGACCCGGGTGCGCCTTGACGATCACCGGGCAACCTGCGGCCAACGCCGATGCGGTGTCACCACCGCACACGCTGAAGGCGAACGGGAAGTTGCTCGCGGCAAATACCAGTACCGGACCGAGGGGAACCAGGACCCGCCGGAGGTCAGGGCGCGGTACCGGCTTGGCGTTGGCGTCGGCGGTGTCGATGATGACCTCGAGCAGCGAGCCCTCGGCCAGTACGTCGGCGAACATCCGCAGCTGCCCGCTGCTCCGGGCCACCTCACCGCGCAGCCGGGCCTCGGGCAGGGACGACTCGCGCATCGCGATCGGCACCAGCTCGTCCACCGCGGCATCGAGGGCATCCGCGACAGCCCGGATCCACCCGGCGCGGACCTCCGGCTCCGACGCGGCGAGCGGCTTGGCGGCCGCCGCCGCTGCGGACAGTGCCTGCTCGAGCTCGGCGGGGGTGGTGTCCGGGGTCATCGGGTCTCCTCCAGAGATTCGGTGGCCAGGAAGGCGAAGGGCTCCCGGCCCACTGCCACCGTATTCGTCAGCGTGCCGATCTCGCTGATCGCGATCTCCACTTCGTCCCCGGCCCGCAGGGCGAAGTCGAGCTCCGGCACGATGCCGGTCCCGGTCGCCAGGATCACCCCGTGCGGGAACTCGTTCGGCGCGAACAGCACGTCCACCAGGTCCTGCAGTTCGCGCACCAGGCTGCCGGTCGAGGTGGTCCCGGTGAACACATCGGCGCCGTCCCGGCGGATCGCCAGGTCGATCGTGAGTGCCTTCGGGTCCGCGACCTCCCAGACCGGCCGGATCCCGGTGGCCAGCGCGCAACCACCGGCGAACACCTTGGCCTGGGGAATGTAGAGCGGGTTCTCGCCCTCGATCGAGCGGGAGCTGAGGTCATTGCAGATGGTGTAGCCGACGATCTGGCCCCGGCTGTTCGCGACCACGGCCAGTTCCGGTTCGGGGACGTCGTGACCGGAGTCGTCGCGGATCCCGATCGGCTCGCCGTCCGTGACGAGCCGCCAGGCCGGTGACTTGGGGAACAACTCGGGCCGCGGCGCGGAGTACACGCGGTCGTAGACGGACTGCTCGGTGCTCTCCTCCATCCGGGCGCCACGGGATCGCTCGTAGGTGACACCGGCGCACCATACTTCGCCGTACCCGTCGAGAGGCGGGAGCAGCCGGACGTCCTGGACCCGTACCTCGTCCCCGGTCTTACCGACGGCCTCGCGGAGTTCCTCGACGGTCAGGCGGAGGAGCTCCGCGATCCCGGCGAAACCTTGAACCGGTGCCACCGTGTCATCGGTTCGAACGCCGGCCCGCGGCCGTTGTCCGGGAAGCTGGTATCGGACCAAGTGCATGGGTGTCCACCTTTCACATCGAGGTACCGAGCAGGCCGCGGGTGATCTGGAAGCCAACGTTGCCGGAAGCAACCGCCTTCGGAATCTGATCCCGGCCCGCGACCGCTGCGATGACGTCGAGCCCGACCGCGGCCTGGTCAGCAGCGTTGCCTGAGGCAACCGCATCCAGATCGTCCCCGTACTTCGCGACTGTCTCCGGGTCGCTGCTGAACTCCACCACCGGCACGAACCGCTGCGCCGACAAGGTGCCACCAACAACATGCGCGAGCACCTGCTGGACACCACCGGCACCGAACCCGGTCGCGGTCTCCATCCAGTCGGTGCCGGGCATCCGCATCACGTGCCAGCCGTTCGCCGCGAACCGCTGGCCGTGGGCGATCGTCGGCTCCACCGCGGCGGGAGAGCCGAAGGCGGCGTACCGGAAGGTCTTGTCGGCGAGCAGGGTGCCGCGCGACGAGAGGACGACCGAACCGCCGGCGTCGACGATCTCGCGGCCGATCAGTGCCAGCGCCTCAGCAGTCTCTCCGGTGAGTGAGCCACGGGCTTCGAGGGCGACGGTCAGCTCACCGACGCTGCCCAAGACCGCCTGCGGTGCGGGCAAGTCGAAGCTGCCGAACCAGTCGCGGACTCGGCCCGTGACGGCGTCCAGTCCGCCGTCGGCCTGGATGCTCGCCCAGCCGAAGCGCGACGGATCCGCACCGGCCTCGACCAGCCGCGAGCGGAAGTAGTCGTTGTGCGTCTTCTCGCAGCCGTGCTCGAGCAGCAGCGCCATCCTGGTGTTCGGGTGCAGGAGATAGCCGAGCATCGTGCGCGCGAACGTTTCCTCCGACGCACCACCACTCGACCCGCAGCCCTCGGTATGCGGCAGCGCGACCATCCGGGTCACCGCATCGCCGGCCCAGTGCTCAGCCTCCGCCTGCGCTGCGAGCCTCAGAGCGATCTGGCCCGAACACAGACTTGTCGGCAAGATCAACCCCACTGCCTCCGGCACCAATCGCCCATCCACTTCCAGCAGCGACACGCCCGGGCGCCCGGAGTCGGTCAAAACGGGGCGAACGATCGCAGTGTCGAGGTGTGATCGTTCGCCCCCTTTTGTCGTGGTGAGGGGTTGGCCCGGCAGAGGTGCGTCACGGTCCTCGGCGGGGAGATCGAGCAGGTTGCGGCTGGTGCGGCCGTCGGTGCTGATCGAGATGCCCTCGCGGGGTCCGCTCTGCCGCCAGTTGCGCCAGATCGACACCTGACTGTGGCCGGCCCGCTCCCCCGCGCTCAACTCGCCCGATGCCACCCGGACGGTGAGGTCGAAGGTGTCGGCCGTCAGGTCGTCCATCGGCGTACCAGTCAGGTAGCGGCCGGCGTCCACGTCCATCTCCGCGTGCAGCCGCTCGTACCGGGCCGTGGTGGTGACGAACTTCAGTGTCGGCACGAACGGGAAGTTGGTGATCGACCCGTTGCCGGTAGTGAAGAAGATCAGGTTGCAGCCGCTCGCGATCTGGCCGGCCACGGACTCCAGGTCGTTGCCGGGGCTGTCCATGAAGACGTACCCGCTGCCGGGCAACGGCTCGCTGTAGTCGATCACGTGGTCGAGCCGGACCTCGCGCGGCAGTTTGCGGGCCGCGCCGATCGACTTGAGCACGATGTTGTAGAGGCCGCGGTAGACGTTGCCGCCGGACGGGTTGCCCTCCGCGGTGTGACCGTGCCAGCCGACCCGCTCCTTGAACGACTGGACGGTGGCGAGGAACCTGCGGGCCGTCGCGAGGTCGCGGACGTTCTTCAGGACGTACCCCTCGGCGCCGATCAGCTCGTCGGTCTCCGCGAGGACCGCCGTACCGCCGTGGCGGATCACCTCGCGGCCCACCGCGCCGGCCAAGGGGTTGGCGGTGATTCCGGAGAACGCGTCCGAGCCGCCGCATTGCAGGGCGATCTTGAGATCTCTGAGGGGAACTTCCTCGCGGTGTTGCGCGGCGACCACCGGCAGCCAGGGCTCGACCAGAGCGCCTGCGGCGGTGAGGTCGTGCTCGAAGCCGGCCTGCCTGGTGAAGAAGGCATGCGGCACGCGGATCGGCGGATACCCCTGCTCGGTCATGAAGTCCTGGATCGCCTGCCCGGACACCAGATCGTCCTCGGTGTCGACGATCAGTACTGCGCCGACATTGGGGTTCAGGGCAAATCCGGCCAGCGTGGCCAATAACAGGTGCAGATTGTTCGGCGTACCGGCCTCGCCGCCCTCGGTGTGAGCCACCGGTACGACGCCGTCGAACCCGGCGGCGCCGTCGAACCTCCTGGCCAACTCCGTGACGAACCCACTGCTCTTCGAACTCGTCGCCATGAGTACTACGTGATTGCGGGTGCCGGCTGGTCCCTGCTCACGGGGATAGCCGAGGAACGTCCCGGGCTGCTCGACCGAGGTGACCTGCTGACCGAGGTTCAGCGCGCCTTCGTCGAACTCGTAAGGATCGAGGGGTTCGTTGCTGGCCGAGGGCTCCTGCGGAAGTCCTTCCACTCCTCTGGCGGACACCGCTGCCAGGCTGGTCGGAGTACAGACGTAGTCGCCGACCTCCAGATCGCGCAGGGCGCGGGCGAAGGGGGTGTGCCACGACAACAGCGCCTCGCCGGTCTTGACCGGTCGCGCCACGAAACGATGACCTTCGAGAACTGTGTGCGGCAGGGTCACCTGGGTGCCGTCGAAATCGATCACGGTGCCCTGTTCCAGGCGGCGCGAACAGATCGCCACGTTGTCCCCGGACTCGGGCAGTACCCCGACCTCGTCGAACCTCACCATTCGCGGAGCCTTCCGATACGGATGTCGAATCGTGCATGATGCATGATTACCAGTGCTACCCTGCCGAAATCCGCGACCTGGGTCAAGGCCGTGACCATGACCGTGACCTCGCCCGAGACCCTGCCCGAAGAAAGGCCGGCGACGATGACAGAGACGGTGGAACCGCAGGATCGCCGGCTGCTGCGGCGGCAGATGCTCGCCGACGACGTGTACGAGGCGATCAAGACGATGCTGATGGACCACGCGATCCAGCCTGGCGCGCGGATCTCCATCGACGGCCTGGCCCGTGACTTCCAGGTCTCGTCGACGCCGGTGCGGGAGGCGCTCGCGCGGCTCGAGTCCGAGGGACTCGCCGACAAGGAACCGCTGAAGGGGTACCGAGCGACGCCGCTGCTGACGCTGGAGGAGTTCGACGACCTGTACCGGTTCCGGCAGCTGCTCGAACCCTGGGCGGCCCGGCGGGCGGCCGAACAGATCGACGATGCCGGCCGCTCGCTGCTGACCGCCGAGCTCTCGACCGCGGTCGAGCCGACTTCCGTGGACTACGCGGGCTACAAGGCGCTCACCGCGCACGACAACCGCTTCCACTCGCTGATCGCGAGGCTGTCAGGCAGCGAGCAGGTCCGCCTCGCCTTCGAGCGAACCCACTGCCACCTGCACATCTTCCGCCTCCACTACGACCGCGGCACCGGCCCCGAGGTCCTGGTCGAACACCGCCAACTCGTCGAAGCCATCGCCTCAGGCGACCCCGCCACCGCCGAGAAGGCCATGACCCAGCACCTCACCAACTCCATGACCGTCCGCCTCCGGAAGATCTTCGGTTAACGCGTCGGAGTGATGACCAGGGCATCTCCGACTGGGCGTTCACCGGTGGCATCGGACGGAGTGTTGAGGACGGTGCCGTTGGCGACCATGGTGGTCGAGCCGCCGCCGTCCAGGTTGATGGCGTTGCGGAGGCCGAAGGACTTGGCGACTGCGGCTGCCTCGGCGATGCCTAGGCCGAGGCTGTCGACGTTGCGGCCGTCGGCGGTGATCAGGACCGTGCGGCCCTGGGCGTCGACACCGGCGATGGTCCGGGGGTTTCGCTTGTGGACCCAGCCGTAGTAGGAACTCGGGTTACCGACAGGCGCCATGCCGTCGGCCGCCGGAGTCGCCCGCAGTTTGCCGTCACGAACCAACTCGGGCCCGCCGTTGACGATCGTCGTACGGGATGAGAGCTGGACCGGGCGACCGCGTTCGTCGGTGAGTGAAGCCTTGATCTCCAGCCGCTTGCCGATCTTCGCGCTTGCCAGCAGGGGTGCGACCAGGTTGCCGGTCGCCTGAACCGTCCGGCCGCCTTCGGGGATCGCGCCGCCTCGGGTCGTCGGCCGGATCGCGCTCACCACATCGCGCCGATCCACGATTACCTCCGCGCCGGGACCGCTAGGTGTGCTGACCCCGTACGCCGAGTCGAAGGCGATCAACTCGTCGGCATCGGTACACGTGACGTCGTGCAACGGCTTCGAGGTCGGCAGGTCGTCGGCAGTACCACCGCAGTTGCGGATCAGACCCGGCACTCGGTTCAACCCGTCCAGCGGAAGCGGCTTGCCGGCCCCGCGGAGCTCGCCGCGCCAGCGGAACCGCTCGACCGCAGTACCGCGGGCGTTGTCGCCGATCACCAGAGCAGGCCGTCCGGCCGTCGGCTCGCTGACCAAGCGCCCGTCGTAGACAGCGACGCCGGCGGGGTCACCCGGCGCTCCCGCCTTCGGGTCGAGCACGAAGAAGCCGGCATTGACCGCAGCGGTCGCGCCGGTCAGGGTCGCGAGCGTGCTGGTCGTCTCACGCGCCTCAAGATCCAGCCCGTACGACGCGTCCAGGGTCCCGCGGAACTTCTTCGGGTCGATCGTCAGCACCTGAACATGCCAGGGACCGGTGGATCCGCTGACGTCGTCGGGTTCGCCGTCCCAGCCGGTGTAGATGCTGGAACCGTTCAGACCGGCGGCGATGACCTTCGTCCGGAGGGCATCAGCCTCCGCCTTGGTGGCGAAGGAACCCAGGCGAACGCGGTACCCGAGGGAGCCCCCGCCGGCGTCAGCCAACTTGGGCGTCGGGACGTCCTCCACCCGCGATTCCAGCCCCGCGGCGCGGAGGCGCGCAGCCGCGGCGTCGGCGGTCGGCCGGTCGGAGAGTGCGGTCGCCGGGGCGTCAGGGTCGGGCGAACTCGACGGAATCGCCACCTCGACGGTCCAGGTCGAACCAGGGCCGGCCTGACCTCGCACAATCGTCGTCAGGGTGACACCAGGCTGGAGCGGCCGGCTCTCCCTGGTCTCGGGAAGGCCGGCCGGACCGAGCGGCAGGACCGTCGCGGCGGAGCCACCAGAGTGCTGAGCAGGCGGCTGCGCGGACGCAGTACTGGCGAGGGCGGCGCCGGCCACGAGGGTGGCGACGGCGACGCCCGCCAGGGCGGATCTTGGGCGGGACAGGCGGCGGAATGTCATACCTAGATTCCTATGTCAGGCACCGCCGCAGCTACAAGGACTCGAGGATGAACTGGCAACGACCTGGTGAGGAACTGCCCCACAGCTCAGGCAGGAGCGTCGCCGTGATCCGGGATCTCCAGTTGCACGCCGCCCTGCAGCGCGGACTGGTGGGCGAAGATGCCAGGGAGGGTGTAGCGGGCGGAGACCCAGGCGTTGATGGGTGGGAGGGTCTTGTCGGCGACCGAGCGAACGAAGTCGTCGGCGAGGAAGTGGTGCGAGCCCTCGTGCCCGTTGTGCAGGCCGGTGAACTCGACCGGCAGACGACTGCGGTCGTGGACCGGCGCGAGGCCGGACAGGAACGCGTCGCGCAGGGCAGGGTCGACGTTGACCATGTCGGTGTCGTCGAGCGACGCGCTGGGGGCGGACTCGAGGAGTTCGCTGACATCCTCGACGCCCTCCTTGGTCTGCCACACGCTCACGGTGGCGAGCTGCTCGAAGCTGCCCTCGGTACCGAAGACGCGCAGCCGGGACTCGCGGATGTGCGACGGGTACCCGACACGACGCATCTCGTTGGTCCGCATCACGCCACCGTCAGCGAGCTTGAACAGCGCGGTCGCGTTGCTGAAGTCGTTGTCGAACTGGCTGATCTCCTTGTCGAAGACGCCATCGCCACGGTCGTCCTTCACACCGATACAGGACACGTGCGTGGCGTGCTGACCGGTCGTCGAGAGAACGTTGCCGACCGCATGCGTCGGGTAGAGCATGGGTGGGAAGGAGGCGGTCTTCTTCCAGTCGTCGCCACCGCTGTACTGGTAGGCGGCGTAGAAGCCGAGGTCCATGTCGTGGACGTAGTCGCCCTCGGAGTAGAAGACCCGGCCGAACTCGCCGGCCGCCAGCTTCTGGCGGCAGTAGACCGACGACGGGTAGTAGAAGCTGGTCTCGCCCATCATGTAGGTCAGGCCGGTCTCCTTGACCAGCTCGATGATGCGCGCGATCTGGTCCGCCTCGATCGCCATCGGGACGGTCGAATAGACATGCTTGCCGGCCTCGAGCGCCTGGATCGCCATCTCGCCGTGCAGCCAGCGCTGGGTGAAGATCGCGACGGCATCGACGTCGGACGCGAGCATCTCCTCGAACGACTGGTACGTGATCGACACGCCCTGGTGCTCGGCCACTTCGGCCAGCCGGTCCGGCAGGACGTCGGTCAACCGGACGTCCGAGACGTCGGGATGCGCGGTCCAGAGGCGGAGGAACGAAGGGGCGAACTGGCCGGCGCCGACCACACCGATGCTGATGCTCATGAACCAAGGCAATCACACATTTCCCGGCCATGTAAGAACAATTCTGCACATCTGGAGTGTGAGCCAGAGCACTGTCTCGTACTACGGAACGCGGAGCCGTAGGCGGTGGGGGTAATCCGTGGTGATGCCGTCTACGGAAAGAGTGAGCGCCTGGGCGAAGGTTTCAACGTCAGGGACGGGCCACGCGGTGACGGCCAAGCCGTGGGTGTGGAGTGTGGTTACTGCCTCGGGAGTCAGGCCGGCGATGCCGCAGAGCGCAGTACCGGCCTGGGCTGCTTTGATCAGGGACAGGACCTCTTCTACCCCTGGGGTTCGGCCGAAGATCAGGCCTGTTGAGGCGGTCGGCATCGCCTGGCGGATGGCGAGCAGGATGTCGGCATAAGAGGACGTCACCAACGTCCGGGCGGCCAATGCTGGATCGGCCTGCAGGGAGGCGACCAGCAAGGGGACAGCACGGGCGGCCTTGACCTCTGCCTGGAAGCGGATGTCCACAGCCTTCACCGTCTCGGCCCAGGTCGGGACCTGCTGACCAAGGCCGGCGTCGAGCGACTTCAGCTCGGCGAGAGTCAGCTCCGAGACCGCGCCCGTGCCCGAGGTGGTCCGGTCGACTGTCGCGTCGTGCATCACGACGAGCTCATCGTCCGCGGTGGATCGCAAGTCCAGCTCGACCTCGTCGCAGCCGTCGGCGACCGCCCGGTGGAAGGACCGCAGGGTGTTCTCCGGTTCGGAACCGAGAGCTCCGCGGTGGCCAGTGATGATCACTGAGCCAGGCCAACAGGGTTCCGTCCAGCCAGATAGGCGGCGACGGCCTCGGCTGCGATGGACGCCGCGCGGTGGGCGGTTTGGCGGGTGGCACCGGCGAGGTGCGGCGTCATGACCACGTTCGGCGCCTGCAGCAGGCGGGCGTCGGCAGGCACCGGCTCGGCCGGGAACACATCGAACGCCGCGGCTCCCAGCTGACCAGACTCCAGCGCGTCGACTGTTGCCTCATAGTCGAGCAGGCCGCCACGTGCCGTGTTCACCAGTACTGCGCCACGCGGCAGCAGGGCGAGTTGTCCGGCGCCGATCATGCCGCGCGTGTCGTCCGTCAGCCGAGCATGCAGGCTGACGACGTCGGAGCGGCGGAGTAGTTCGTCGAGCCCGACGGCCTCAGTGCCATCCGGTGGAGCGACCGGGTCGATCGCGGGGTCGACCACCAGGACGTGGGCTCCGAAGGCGAGCATCACCCGCGCCACCCGGCGGCCGATCGCGCCGTAGCCGATGAGGCCGACGGTAGCGCCCTCTAGTTCGGAACCACATTCGTCGTACGCGTAGAGGTCGCTGCGCCACTCGCCCTCCTCCAGCGTGCGCTGCAGCCTGGGAAGGTTGCGCAGGGCACCGAGCATCAACGTGACGGCGTGTTCGGCGGCGGCGATCGCGTTCCGTCCCGGCGTCGAGGAGACGATGATGCCGCGCTTGATTGCCGCCTGCACGTTGACGTTGACCGGGCCGCCGCGGCAGCAGACCAGGAAACGGAGGTCGGGCGCGTGGTCGAGCACCCGCTCGGTGAACGGGCCCATCTGGGTGATCGCCAGCTCGACCCCGTCCAGCGCCTCGATGAGCTGATCCTCGGCGTCGCTCGCCTCGTCCACTTCCGCAACCCGCCCGTACGGCGTAAGCGGCCAAGGCAAGGTGATCCGCCGGAAGTCGAAGCTGACATCCGCGAGTTTGGACAGCGAGTCGGCCAGCAACTCGTTCCGGACGAAGTGGTCGCCGGCCAGCAAGGTGGTGACGGTTCTCATCGAACTCCTGATCAACTGAGAGGAGCCGGATCAGCCCAGCGCGGGCGAGCCAACTCGATCCGGCGGAGATAGTGCGCATAACCCTCGGCATAAAAAGCAGCCCGCCCAGCATCAGGGTCGATCTGCCGGGTCTCGGCAACCCACCCCTCAACAGGACGAGCCATTGCGCGGTGGGCGGCTATTACGGCGCCTCGGGCTGCTACTTGGGAGGCTTCTGTTGTGTGTAAGGGGGTATTGAGGACGTCGGCGAGGATCTGGGTCCATTCGGTACTGCGTGCGCCGCCACCGCAGACCGTCACCCGTCCCGTCCAACCGGCCGCATCGAGGCAGTGGCGAGCGGCGTAGGCGATGCCCTCGCAGGTCGCGCGAACCAGATCCGCCGAGGTCGTCGACAACGAGATCCCGTCGATCGTGCCGCGGGCGCGAGTGTCGACGAAGGGCGCTCGTTCCCCCGCTTCCGACAGGTAGGGCAGCACGGTCACACCACCAGCACCTACAGGGCTCTCCGCGAGCAGACGCGGGAGCTCCTCCGTCCCCACTCCGACCAGCGAGAGCACCCGATCGAGCGCAGCCGTCCCGACCATCGCCGGCATCGCTCGCAGCCAAACACCCGGTGTCCACGTGCCGAGGAACAACCCGGCCGGCTCACCTTCCACCGGCAATTCCCGGGTGACCACCTGGCACGCGAGCGTCGTACCGACTGTCAATAGCGCGTCGCCGACCTCCGTGACGCCGGCGCCGATCGCTGCCGCCGGGAGGTCGTACGGTCCGGCCGAAACCCTTGTCCCCAATGCCAAACCAGCCGCTGGATCACGCAACTCACCGACGGGTCCATCAGCCGCGACCGGCGCCAGCAGATGCCGATAGTCGCTCAGACCACACGCACTCAACGCATCATCGTCGTACTGCCCGGTCCGTGGATCGAGGAAGGGCGCCGACGCATCAGAAACATCGGTCGCGCGTACTCCGGTGAGCCGCTGCATCACCACGTCCTTGCAGTACGCCGCCGTCTCCGCCCGCGCGATGACGTCAGGCTCCTCAGCCAGCACTGCGGCCAGCAGCGGCCCCGATGCGCCAGGGAACATGCGGTTCCCGGATCTCCGGAACACCGACTCAGCAACCCCCTCAGCAGTCCACTTCTCCAGGATCGAACCGCTCCGCGCATCCAGCCAAGAAATCGCCGGCCGCACCGGCCGCCCCTCGGAATCCACCAGCCAAAGACCATCCCCCTGCGCGGTGATCGCCAGCACCCCTGGGCGATCCACGCCGAGTTCAGCGACCACCTCGTTGACCGAGGCAACTATTTCGTCGGTGTCGTGTTCGAAGCGGCCAGGCCCCGAGCGGAGCAACCGGGTCGGCCGGGAGGTCTCGGCCACCTGCCGGCCGGTCTCATCGAAGGCGACGGCCTTGGTGACCGTCGTACCGACATCTACACCGACGTCCATACGGAATCCCTCCTAGAGCGGAGCTACCTCCACGGTGGCGCCGTGGTCGCGCAGGGCCTGAATCAGGTCGGCCGGGGTCTTCTCGTCCACGACAACCAGATCGAAATCGGTCAGCGGCGCGAGCCGGTGCAGGGCCGTCCGCTGCAGCTTGCCGTGGTCGACGAGCAACACCTTGGTCCGCGCTGCCCGCAGCATCGCCCGCTTGACCAGGACGATCTCCTCCTCCTGATGGAACGCATGCGTCGGCGACACCGCCGAGACGCTGCAGAACAACAGGTCGGTGTGCAGGGCCTCGACCGCCTCGGCACACGGCATCCCGCCGAAGGAGTCGTGCGTCGCCGAGTAGATCCCACCGAGCGCGAGCAGGGTGATGTCGCGATGCTCGACCAGCTTGCTGATCGCCGGCAGGAAGTTCGTTGCCACTGTCAACGGAGTGATGTCCTCGAACAGGTCGATCAACGCCAGCGCGCTGGTCGAGTCGTCCAGCATCACCGACATCCCCGGCTCGATCATCGCGCGAGCATGACGGGCCAATGCGGCCTTCTCCGCCTGGGCCGAGGTCAACCGGTACGCGACGTTGCTCTCGAACACACTGGTCGGCTGAGCACTGACGCCACCGCGGTACTTCCGCACCACCCCCTGCCGCTCGAGCTCGTCGAGATCGCGGTGCACCGTCATCACACTGACCCCGAACGCCTCGACCAGGTCGTTCGCGGAGACCGAGCCGTGCTTCACGACGTACGCCGCGATCTCGGCCTGTCGCCGGGCCGGCCGGCTCAGTTCAGCACCGTCCACTTCGGTCATGCTTGGATCTCCGTTCGGACTGCGGGGATGTTGTACGCCTCGAGACCCACTGTGCCGTCCTGGCACCGCAAACGCACCAACGCCGCGGGCCCGAGTACGGGCAGCAGTCTGCGGTAGTTCCGCAACTCCAGCCCGAGCACCCGGCAGACCAGCAGCCGGATCAGGGTGTTGTGCGCGACGACCAGCACCTTCTGCCCCTCGTGGTCGCGGCAGATCTGCTGGAACACCTCGTGGACCCGGTTGGCCGCCGCCACCGGATCCTCCCCGCCCGGGAGGTGCCAACCGACCGGATCGAGCTGGAACGCCTTCGCCACGGCCGGCGGCAACTCGCTGAGCATGCGGCCCTCCGCTTCACCGAAGTCGAGCTCACGCAGCCGGCCGTCGACCAAGGGCGGGAGCCCGAGCGCCTCCGCGGTAGGTGCAGCCGTCTGGCGCGCCCTGAGCATCGGCGACGACCAGAGCACGTCCGGCGCGAACTCCGTCGCCCAGTCCCTGAGCCGCTCCGCCTGCTGCTGACCGACCCCGTCGATCGGCAGGTCCGAGGACCCGGTGTATCTGTTGCCGTGATGCCACTCGGTCCGCCCATGCCGCGCCAGTACGACGGTCGTCCTCATCCGCGAATCCCCCGATACCCCCGTCGATCCAGTTCCGCCACGAACCCGCCGTACAGGTCCTGCAGTCGCGGCTGCGGGCGCGGCTCGATGACCCGGTCGATCCGAACCAGCCGGGCGGCGGTTTCCGTCAGCGACGTACCGGCCGACGCCGCAAGAACTGCCATCCCGTACGCCGGATCGGCTGCCGCGGGCAGTTCCACCGGTACGCCGAGAACGTCGGCGCGAAGCTGGTTCCAGTAGCCGCTGCGGACTGCTCCGCCCGTCAGCGAGACGGATCGGATCGCCTCGGCGCCGAGCGACTCAAGATGCGTGAAGGCGAGTTTCTCGATGAAGGCCACGCCCTGCAGGACTCCGGCGTACCGGTGCAGGTCATCAGGGATATCGCCGAGCTCGAAGCCTTCAGCGTGGGGAGCGACGAAGGGAAATCGTTCGCCGGGTTTGGTCAGCGGATAGATCGCGGCGTCGATCGGACCGAGCGCGCGGGCGGCGTGGTCGAGGGCGTCGAGGTCGGCGCCGGGGAACATCATGGTGAGCGCGCCCGCGCCGGTGTTCGACGCACCGCCGGGGAGCCAGCCGCCATCGGGATGGCGATGGCTGTAGACGGCACCGGTCGGATCCTCGAGCAGGTCCTTGCTCACGCCCTTGAGGACGAGGGTGGTGCCGAGGACGGAGTTCCAGGCGCCGGGGCTCAAGGCGCCGGCAGCGATCTGTGCGGCGCACCCGTCGGTCATGCCCGCGTAGATCGGAGTACCGGCAGGGACCCCGGTGACCTGGGCTTTTGCCGTCGAGACCCGACCGAGCTCGGTGCCAGGGAGAACCACCTCGGGAAAGATTTCGGGACGCAGGCCAAGTCGCTCGAAGTCCTCGGTGGGCCACCGGTCGGCGATCAGGTCGTAGCCGGTCTTGAGAGCGTGGCTGGTGTCGGTGGCGACGGGATGCCCGGCCAGGTCCGCGGCGACCACGTCCGCACTGTGCGCGATGCGCCGACCCTGGGGATCCAGCCAGAGGATCTTCGGGAGCGCCCAGGTGGGCTGCATCTTCGAGGACCAGCGGTCGGGATCCGTCGCCACGATCCGTGGCAAGAGTGCGGCTGCCCTGGCGTCGTCGTACATGAGGGCCTGAGTGGTGGGGCGGCCGGCTTCGTCGGTGAGCAGGACGGTCCCGGAGGTGGAGCAGATCGCCAGGCCCTCGACCTCGGGAGTGGAGACCTCGGCCAGGGTCGCGTCGACGGCGGCGAGCCAGTCCCGCGGGTCCTGCTCGTGGGTATCGCTGGAGCGGTTGCTGCTCAGAGACCGCGTCGCGCGGGCGAGCACGGTGCCCGTGGAGTCGATCAGGACTGATCGGACACTCTGGGTGCCGAGGTCCACGCCGATCCAGGCCACGTCCACGCCCCTTCCCCACGGCCAGATGTTAGGTACGTTGATAACGTAACATCAGATCGCGATAAGAAGGCAGTGCGGGTGGAGCGTCAGAAGTGCGTCAGCTGAGCATCAACAGCAGCGAGCGGTCGGCGGTCGCAACCTCGAGCCGACCTGCGTCGACCGCTCCGTAGGCGCCGATCGGGCCGCTGGCCCGACGGCCGTGGCGGTTCAGCCAGAAGCCCCAGCCCGCGGGGGCGTCCGGCCACTCGGGATCTGGCTCCCAGCCGAGCGGCGGCCGCCAGGCGGCGGTCGGCGGCTCGGGCCAGCTGGGCGGTGAGTTGAAACGGTGCACGGGCGGCCCTTCCGGATCCCCCCAGGAGACCCGATGATCGACAACTGTCTGACAGATCAACGAACTGCACGTCCAAGCGTCACGCCTAAATCTTGGTAAAGATTATTGCCTCGGCAGCGTGTTGGCTAGCGATCTCACGGACAAGACGTTGCCGATAGCCCGCGTCTATCAGTCCGCGAGATCTGCCAGGCGGTCCTTCACCCGGTGGTGGTCGGTGAGGGATTCGGCGAGGACGTATCCCAGGTCTCGGTAGGCCTCGAAATCCCACTCGTCGTAGAACTGGTCGCCGGTGGACCGGCGCGGGAAGTCGCGGTGCGAGGCGGCGTACTGCTCGATGTCCCAGCCGAGGTGACCGGCCAGGAGCGCCTTGAGGAAGAAGATCTCCGTCTTGTACGGCTTCTCCTCGCCCTCGGTCAGCGGATGGGTCGCGATCCCGTAGGCCCAGGCGCGATCCGCCCGGGCCTTGCCGCCGCGGATCATCGGCGCCGGATCGAGGTCGACCCGGATCCCGTGATCCATCCGAGCGGTGGCGATCGCCTCGCCGAGGGCGTTGAACCGGTCCTCCGGATCGTTCGACGCGTCGACCACGATCACCTGGGCCGGCTTCCGCCGGAGCGCCTCGACCAGGCCGAGGTTGTCGTAATGGCCTCCGTCGGTGACGTAGATCCGCCGGTCGTACATGGAAGGACTGCCTACCGCCTCGCGCAGCAGCCGGTAGGGCCCGGGCTTGTCGATCACGCTGCCGACGTACCGGCGTACCCGGGCACTGAAGCCGGTGACCTCCGGGAAGGACGGGGTGCCATCGGCGTGGTTGTTCCAGTACGGATTTGGCAGCCAGACGCCGAGGCGCGCGTTCAGCAGTGCGAGCAACAACCGCACCGGGCGGGTCCGGCTGTTCGCCCGGCCGGTGAGCGGACTGACAGCGGCACCGCTGATCGCCATCGCGGCCGGAACCGTCACCTCGCGCTTCAGGACATCGGCCTCGCGCTCGTAGTCGGCGGTCTGGCGACGGCCGCCCGCGGGCAGCGAGCGGTCCCCGACGATACCGATCTGGTCGGGATCGAAGATGTACGGCACACAGTCGCGCTGGCTCGGGACGAAGTCCGCGTCCGCAACGTTCGCGACCCCCGCGATGACCAACTGCGGTCCGCCTTCGGCCGGCTTGGCCCATTCGGAGTACCGCAGGCGCAGGCTGTAGTCGAGGCTGACCGCGGCGCCGTTGTCCTGCCGGGTGACCAGGAACGCCCGGGACAGCCGCTCGCGGTAGAAGGAGTGCAGGGAGGTCCGGTTCGCGTCCGTGAGCACCTTGATCGCGATCGCGATCACCGCGAGGATCAGCGCGACCGACCAGTCCTCCTGGTAGGAGCGGTCGGTGGCATAGCCGCCGGTCCAGCGGAGCAGCACGATGATCGCCGCGATCACGATGATGCCGCTGCCGACCCAGGGAGCCAGTTTGTTGCGGGCGAAGGCCAGCAGCCGGGCCCGCAGTCCGGACTCCGACGGATCCTTGCTCTCCACCGCCAGACCGTTCCACACCGTGCGGCCGAGCCCGATCAGCACGACGACCAGCGCGCTGAACGACGCCAGCCCCTGCTTGGTCGGATCCACCAGCGCCAGCAAGGCCGACGGCAGACTCGGCTGGTCAGGATTGTCCCCGGGCAGTTTCCCCAACAAATAAAGCCCTCCCGGTACGCCGAGCAAGAGCACCGCGACCGGCACACCGTAGAGCAGTGTGACTCTGGCGACGCTGTTGAGTACGCGGCGTACCGGATCCGGCATTCGCGCCCAGCGGTCCCACACCTTCTCCAGGACGAACATCGCCGCACTGACCAGCAGCAGGAACAGGGCGAGCCCGATGAACCACCACGAACCGCCCGGCCGCCAGTCGACCCGGATCTCCTCGTTGCCGGCGAGGATCACCTTCTGATCGGCCAGGAACCAGCCGAGCACCCAGGCGATCGCCCGCAGGACGATCCCGATCAGCAGCAGGTTGACGACCAGACCGAACAAGACCGACAACGCGGCCCGGAACATCGCGCTGCCACCCTGCAGCAGATAGCGGGTCTGTCGGCGGAGCCGGGACAACTCAGGCGAGCCGGGCGAGAACGGATCGGCACTGGTCCGGCGGAGAACATGGAACGCGGCTGCCAGGTAGCCACCGCCGCTGACCCCGATGACGGTGGACGCCTTGTCGTACAGGCCTTTCTCGCGGAGCAGTTGCAGTGCGCCGAGGCAGAACGAGGCCGACCGGATGCCGCCACCCGAGCAGCAGATCACCAACCGGCCGGCGTCGGGACCGGGATCCGGCACCCACTTGAAGTCCACCGAGGTGTCGGACTCCTTGCCGTACAGCTTCCGTTGCCCGTAGCGGCTGGTCGCGAACAAGCAGACGGCGAGCACCAAGGCGCCGGCGATCCAGACGATCCGCATCAGCCAGGTGAACCACCCCGTCGACAGCCCCGCGCAGACCCCCTCGGTGGCCGCGAAGTCGTTCCAGAGCCGGACGTCCTCGATGACGTCGAGCACGGCTGCGGCACCGATGAGCAGCGCGCCGGTCCGCGCAAGTCGTTGCCAGCGGGGGATTCTGAGGAACCGCACGTACTTGTACGCCCGATACGCGGAGTACACGTAGGCCGCTATGAAGGCGCCGTCGACCAGCAGCGACAGCCGGCCGGGAATCGAGCAGTCGAAGGCGGATCCGGCGTTGTCGCGGACGGCGTCCACCATCGGCAGCTGGACGACGAACAGCACGATCGCTAATGACAACGTGCGGGTGAACGTGCGCCGTCGACCGATCTCCTCGATGGTCGCGACACCTCTGGTTCCCGAGGATTCCCCAAGCATCGGACCATGATGGACCGGCCCGCCGGGATCAGCCAGGGGCCGCGCCCACCGGAGCTGCCCGATTGGACACGGGCTCAGGCGTTGCCCTTGACATCGGTGGTCAGCAGGCGGACCTTGAAGACATTCGATCGGCGTCGTGGGGGGACCATGGATACTGATCAAGGCCTTGTGGTGCTGCGCCGGTTCAGCGACCGGTTGCATGGCGCCGCCATTCCCACGCTCCATTGCGAAACCAAGCGCGCGGCGTCCGGTTTCGGCTCCGACGTGGTCGAGCACCTGACAGCGGACGGTCTGCTCGGCAGGATCCTCTGGAGCACCTCCTGTACGCCGGCCGACGTCTCGCCCGCCGTCTTCCAGAAGCTGCGCGACAGCGGGTTGTTCCTGGCCAAACTGGATCTTTCCGGCGTTCCGGGGGATGCGAGCCGGCTCCGGCAGGTGGTTCTCGCGGTCCAGGTCCTGCGGCGGCTCGGGATCCTGGTGGAGTACGAGCTGGACCTGTTCGGCGGATCGCCCCGGTTCGCGGCGGTGCGGGAGAACATCGCCGTACTGCGTGAGGTCGTGGCAGACGGGCGGATCCCGGCGGTCTTCACCATCGGGTCCATCGAAGGCGCCTGCTCACCGTGGCTGGACGGCTACCGCCGGCGGCTCGGTGGAGCGGTCGAGCCCTGGCTCGGAGTTGACGGATTGTCCAATCAGTTGGCTGAAGCCTGGGCCGAGGTCGTCGTCGGCGAACGGCTGCTGCCGGGTCTGCGTGGAGTGGCGGCTCACCGGATCGCCCTGCAGCGGTTGACAATGCGGAGCAATACAGAGTTGCTGAACCTGGTGACGAACAGTGCCCGGGAGTTCGAGTCCGACGGCGACACCAGGCTGCTGGACGACGAACTGGTTGGCCCGCGGACCGAGCTGCTCGCCGCCACAATGGTTGTCCTGCGCAACGGCTTCCAGGAGAGTCAGGCAGCAGCCGGCGTACCGCTGACGCGCTGGGGATAGGTGCCGGCAGCAATTGACCGGTCCAGCGCCGCCAACTCGACGCAAGCAGCGGTGAGCGCCTCGGACTGCGTGCGGCAGCCGTCCACGTACCAGTAGGGGTCGTCCGGCTGGCGATCGTTGGCGTCGTCGATGTCGGCGTACCAGCAGTCCACGCCCTGGCAGCGGTAGTGCACCACCCGAACCTTGAGCTTCATGCCGGCTTCGACGTAGCCGAAACCCACCACGGTTCCCCAACGCCCACCTTTCGATCTGGGTGTAAACGGTTTACAGAGCAGTTCCAACGTTGTAGAAGTGCTGTCATGAGGCTCGCCCGCTCCATCCTCACCTGCGTAGTTGCCGCCCTCCTGCTCACTGGGACCGCCGCTGCCGCCACACCACCCGAACCGGTCGCCACGGAGGCCGTGATGGCTCAGAGTTTCCGGAATCCCGTGAACGGCGGTGCCGACCCGTCGCTGTTCTTCCACAACGGCCGGTACTACGTCGCGACCACGACCGGGGATCACATCGGCATCTGGTCCTCGCCGAGCCTGGCCAATCTCCTGGTCGCGCCGGAGCACGTGGTCTGGCGGGACAGCGACCCGAGCCGGAACACGCAGATGTGGGCGCCCGCGTTCCGCCATGTCGGCAACCGCTGGTACATCTACTACACCGCCTCCGACGGCGTGGACGCGAACCACCGGATGTACGTGCTCGAGTCCGCCGGCGACGACCCGCTCGGCCCGTACACCTTCAAGGCCAAGATCGCCGACTTCGGCGAATACGCGATCGACGGCGAGCCGATCACCCACAACGGCCAGCAGTACTTCGTCTGGACCGGTCCCGGCCGCGGCCAGGGTGGTCCCGCGCAGCTGTACATCGTCCGGATGAGCAACGCGTGGACCGCGACCGGCGCACGGGTCGCGATCACGGCGAGCGGCGGCTGCACCGAAGTACGGGAAGGTCCTACGCCGCTCTACCGCAACGGCCGGACGTTCCTCACCTACTCCACCTGCGACACCGGCAAGCCCGACTACCAGCTGTGGATGAAGAGCATCGCGAACGGCGCCGACCCGATGGTCGCGGCGAACTGGGTGCAGCACGCCGGCCCGATCTTCTCCCGCAACGACAGCACCGGCGTCTGGGGACCAGGCCACCACTCGTTCTTCCAGTCCCCCGACGGCACCGAGGACTGGATCGCCTACCACGGCAAGAACACCAGCACCTACACGTATGCGTTCCGCACCACCCGGGTCCAGAAGATCAGCTGGAACCCCGACGGCACCCCGAACCTCGGCAGCCCGCTGGCCGCCGGCGCCACCCAGACCCTGCCCTCCGGAGACGCCGGCGCGACCACCTCGGTGATCAACGACACCGACGTCGGCACCGGGACGAACCAGGTCCAGTACGCCGGAACGTGGAACTCGGGATCCGGCTGCGGGAACCAGTGCTTCTGGGGCAACGATCACTGGACCGGCATCGCGAACGCGTCGGCCACGATCCGGTTCACCGGCACCAAGGTGGCTCTGCTGAGTGTGGTGGACAAGGGCAACGGCATCGCCGCGATCTCGATCGACGGCGGTCCCGAGCAGCGGGTCGACTACTACAGCTCGATCCGGGTCGGCGAGCAATTGACCTACATCAGCCCGACGCTGGCCGCCGGACCGCACACGCTGAAGGTCCGGGTCACCGGCGAGAAGAACCCTGCCTCCACCAGCACCCAGGTCAGCCTCGACCGCATCGAGGTCTACTGAAGCATCACCCCTTCAAGCCGCTGGAGAAACCGCGGATGACGTAGCGCTGGAGCACCAGGAAGACCAGCAGGATCGGCAGCGCGGCCAGGACGAGGCCGGCCGCGACCAGGCCGTAGTCCGAGGTGTATTCGTTGACGAAGGCAAACACCCGCACCGGCACCGTCTCCCGGCCCGAACCGCCGAGGTAGAGCAGCGGGGTGAAGAAGTCGTTCCAGATGTGGACCGCGTTGAGGATCAGCACCGTGCCGGTGATCGGCCGCAGCAGCGGGAAGATCACGTACCCGAAGGCCTGAAGGTGCGAAGCACCGTCGATCAGCGCCGCGTTGGTGTAGTCGGCCGGCAACGAGCGGATGAACCCGGTGTAGAGGAAGACGGTGAAGGGCAGCTGGATCCCGGTGTAGAAGAGGATCATGCCCTGGTACGTGCCGAGCAGGCCGAGATCGTTGACCAGCTGGTAGAGCGGGATCATGCCCAGCTGGAACGGCAGGATGATGCCGACCAGGAACAAGATGTAGAGGCTGTAGCTCAACCGGGAAGCACGCCTGGCCAGGAAGTACGCCGCCAGCGAACCGAGCACGATCAGCAGCAGCACACTGCTGACAGTGATCAGGGTGCTGTTCAGCAGGGCGGATCCCAGCGACGCCGACTCCCACGCAGTACCGAAGCTCGCCGTCGATGGCGGGTCTGGCATCGACAGCGGCGAGTTGGCGATCTGCTCCGGATCCTTGAACGCCAGCGTGACGAGTGCGTAGACCGGGAAGAGAAAGGCGACCGCGACGGCCACCATGATGATCTCCAGCGCGAAGGTGCGCGGGCGGTAGCCGGTTCTCATGCTGCCGTCTCCCTCGAACGCAGATATCCGATCTGGATGAAGGACACTGCGGCGACGAAGATCGCGAGTACCAGCGCGACCGCCGTACTGTAGCCGAACTTGCCGTAGACGAAGGCCTGTTTGTAGAGCACGGTCGACAGGGTGTCCGTGGCATATCCCGGCCCGCCGTTGGTCATCGCGATGATCTGCGTGAACAGGGTCAGTCCGCCCACCGTGGACAACATCACGTTGATCGTCACGGCCGGCGCCAGCAACGGCCAGGTGATGTGGCGGAACCGGGCGACCGTGCTCGCGCCGTCGACCATCGCCGACTCGTGCAACTCCTGCGGCACCCCTTCCAGCCCGGCCAGGAAGATCACCATCGAGTAGCCCGCGCACTGCCAGATCACCGTGAAGGCGACCGACCAGATCGCCAGTGACGGATCACCCAGCCAGTCCTGGCGCAACGCCCCGAGACCCACTGCGTTCAGTACTGCGTTGAGGCCCGCGTCCGGTGCCGGGTTGTAGACGTACTTCCACAGGAACGACACCATCACCGGACTGACCACGACCGGGGCGAAGAAGATCACCCGCAACACCATCCGGCTCTTGATGGTGGTGTGGACGCCGAGGGCGAGCAGCAGGCCGAGGCCGTTCTGCACCACGACGATGGCGATCGTCAGCAGCAGGGTGTTGCGCAGCGCGCCGAGCGCCTGGTCGTCGTGCACCAACTGCCGGAAGTTCTCCAGTCCGACGAACGAGCGCTGCTCGCCGACCCCGGCCCAGTCGGTGAAGGCCGACCCCGCGCCGACGATGCTCGGGTACAGCATCACCAGCGCGTAGACGACCAACGCCGGCGCCGCGAACCACCACGGCGGCGCGATCCCACTCCCCCGGCGTTTGACCGGTCGCACAGAGTCCCGGCGTACGGACTTGAGCGGTGGAGTGGTCAGCGCGGTCACGTGGCCTTCCGGTAGGCCTCGTCCATCTTCTTCAGGGCGCCGTCGACGGTGGTCCGGCCGCCGAGCAGTTCCTGGACCACCGCGAAATGGGTCGGCTGCACCTCGGCGTTGGGCCAGCGCTGGTCCATGAACGGAACCGCCTTGTCCGCCGACAGGAAGGGCAGGAACGGCTTCAGGACCGGATCCACCTTCGGCTCGCCATCGGAGTACAGGGGGACGCAGGCGACGGCCTCGGCCCAGGAGTTGATCGTGTCCGGCTGCCCGCAGTACTCGATGAACTTGCGGGCCTGGTCGGCCTTCTTGGTCTTCGCGTTGATCGCGATCCCGACCACGATGCCGCCGGGGATCCAGTTCTCGGCCACCGTGTCCGTCGCCGGGAGCGGGAACATGCCGAGGTCGTCCGGCGACGGCGCGGCATCGCGGTATGCCTGCAGCACCGCTGAGACCTGCACTGCCATGGCGGCTTTCCCGGTGCCGACCATCGACGTCGCCTGCTCGTACGTCGTCCCGTTCGGGTTGTCGTTGAAGAAGCCGCGCTTCTGCAGTTCCAGGTACTTCGTCATCGCGTCGGCCCAGCCGGATCCCGCGAAGGTGGCGGAACCGGCTGCCATCTTGTCGTCGAAGTCGGGCTGCTTGGCGTAGACCGTGCCGGGGACCAGCGCGTAGTTGATCAGCTGGGTCACCCAGGGCGTCTGGGCGCCGAGCGCGAGCGGCACGATGCCCTTCTTCTTCAGGGCCTCGCAGACCGCCAGCAACTCGCTCCAGGTGGTCGGCACCTCGACACCGGCGGAGGCGAACGCCTTCTTGTTGTAAATCGCGCCGAGCACGCTGGTACCGGGCGAGAAGATGTAGGTCTTGCTGTCCTGCTGGTAGGCACCCTTGAAACCGCTCGGGATCTTCTTGGTCCACGCCTGGTCGCTCAGATCGGCCAGCAGGTTGGCCTTGCTCAGCTGGACCATCGACATCGCACTGCCGTTGCCGGGATAGACAGCGTGCATGTCCGGCGCGTTCCCCGCCGCGAGCTGGGCCCGCAGGGACGTCTGCAGCTGGTCCGCCGGCGAGAACGACAGGTTGAAGTCGAAGTCGGAATTCTGCTTCTTGAAGTCGTCCAGCGCCTTGCGCAGTCCGGCCTCCTGGCTGCCGGCGCCGACAACCTTCAGCCCGCCACCGGACGACGACGAACCGCTGCCGCCACAAGCGGCCAGCGTGGCCACCCCGGCCGCGCCACCCATCAACTGCAGGACGCGCCTCCGGCTGATGGACCGATCGATCACTGGTGCCACGGTTCCTCCTGACCTCTGGGGCGAGAACAAAGGCCCCGGAAATATCGCGGATCGCTGTGAACTAAACGAGAACGAGTGTTATCTTGCTCACCCGGCAACCTACGGACGGCGCGAACGCAGTGTCAAGAGCTCCGCGACCCTGAATTGAAAGGATTCAGCAAGCGAACGGTCGGGGTGGCCTGAGAAGATGGCGGCGTGCCCGAGACCACCCGCCACCTGCTGCTCGACCAGCAACCCGCCTGGAAGCGGATCCTCGATCACCCCTTCGTGATCCGGACCTCGGCCGGTTCGCTACCCAGTGCCACCTTCGACCGGTGGCTCGCCGAGGACCACTTCTTCGTCCTCTCGTTCCGCGCCTTCCTCGAGGCCTTGACCCGGATCGCGCCGGACCAGCAGGCGCGCGAAGTACTGGCCGGTGGGCTGGCGGCACTCGGGCCTGAACTGGAGCTGTTCGAGTCGGCCGCGGCGGAGCGTGGACTCGACCTCACAGCTGAGCCATCACTGCTGAACGTGGGCTATTCCTCCTACCTGCTCGCCTCCGTCCAGGAGGGCTGGCCGGTCGGCATCACCGTGCTCTACGGCGTCGAGAAGGCGTACTACGACGCCTGGGCCTCCGTGCGGGACAGCACCGACCCGGACACGCAGTACGCCGGATTCATCGCGAACTGGTCGTCGCCGGAGTTCTCGGCGTACGTCGATCAACTGGCGGCGCTGGTGGATCGTGAGGAGTTGACGGCTCCGATGAGCCTGGCGTTCGACCGGGTGGTCCGGTTCGAACTTGCCTTCTGGGACTTGGTGCAGGGGTGAGGGCTCCCGTCCTGGCCGGCGGTGTCGCACTGCTCGCGGCGCTCGGCGCGGCAGCGGGATTCGTGGGCGGTGAGAGGCTCGACCAGCCGGAGGTGCCCGGGGCGTTCGGGCTCGCGGCGCCGGTGCCAGTGGCTTCACCGAGCGCGCCCGAGGTGCTGCCGATCAAGACGCCGAAACCGTCCAGCCTGAAGGCGTTCGGCACCGAAGGCCTGGACTTCGGCAGGCGCAGCTTCACTGTGCAGCAAGGCAAGGACAAGCCGGTCGCGGTGTCGATCCGGGTGCCCGATGGCTGGACGCTGACCCGCTCGACCAAGACCCCGGGCGAGGTGAAGTTCCTTGATCCGCTGAAGGAACGCGGGGTGCGGGTCGAGTCCGGTTTCCCGCCGGACCTCAGCACCAACGAGTTCCGGGAGAAGCTGACCCTGGAGCTGGAGAGCAGCGTGCCGCATGAGGACGATCTGCGACTGCTGGCCCAGACCGACACCGTGCTGGAGGACGACGACGGCCAGAGCCGGGCGGTCTCGACGCTGATCTACACCTACATCCCGAACGAGGTCCGCCGCTATGTGATCGTCCGCTGGATCGCCACCGGTGACGACGAACAGGCGACCGTCGAGATGAGCATCACCGGGCTGCCCCAGGACGCCGAGGGCCTCACCGCGGTGCTCGACGAGGCCACCCGGTCGGTCGAGGCGAAGGCGAAGTCCTAACCTTTACCGGTCGCAGCCAACCTTTCGGGGGCTCAGACCGTCATAAGGCTATCGGGGGCGGACCAGGAGAGGGGATGGTCGTGGCCGGCAGGTGGGTGGGCAGTGTCCTGCTCTGCTCCAGCATGGTCGGAATCACCGCGATCGGTGGTGCCGGCGGCTACGGATTCGGGCTCTGGAACTCATCGGCCCGGACCGCGGCGGCGCACGGCGTGGCCGTCCCTCTCTCACTGGTCAGCACCCCCACCACCCCACCGGCTTCGCCGCCGACGAAGCCGGTCAAGATCGCCCAGCCGAACGACGCCGAGGCGCTGGCGGTGAGCGACCTCGAGTACAAGCTCCGCCACTTCGACGTCGAGGCGGTGGTGCGGTCCAGCATCACGGTCGAGGTGCCCAGGAACTGGAATGACACCCTGCAGGACCCGCCGAAGGAGATGCGCTACACCGATCCGACGACGCTGCGGTGGATCCGGATCGCGGCCGGGTTCAGCATTCGCCGGCTGCCGGCCGACTCGATGGCGGAGCGCATCGAGGCGCTCAAGAACAACCCGGCGGACCAGGATCTGAAGGTGGTCTCGCAGAAGGTCTCCGACGACGGCCGGACGGCGACCCTGACGTACACCTACATCCCCAAGGAGTACCTCCGGCGCGTCGTGGTCCGCTGGGTCGCCCTGGAGGGCAGCCCCAACGCGGCAGTCGAGATCAGCTCGACCGGGCTCCCCCAGGACAGCCCGGCGATCATGGACGTCCTCGACCACGCCACCCAAACCGTCACCCGCACCGACGCAGGCCTCTGACCTCTGCGGGTCAGCGGGGCCAGATGGTGCGGAAGACGGCTGAGCGCACCTGGTAGAAGCGGCGGCGGCTGGAGTGGATCAGGGCTGGCGACGGCCTGAGCCGCTCGACGACGATTCTCACGGTTTTCCCTCACCGGAATAGGTGACCGAGTCGGCCACTTCGCTGGCACGCGCCGAGTCGGAACCGGGAACCACGACCTGGATCAGCAGGCGGTCGGACGTCCCGACGTCCTCGACTCGCTGGAAGAGCGTAGTGCCATTGCTACAGCCGGTGAACGCCCGGTCCACGCTGGCCAGCCCGGCCGCGTCGGTGATCGGATCGGTGGAATGCACCTCGCCGGTGCAGCCGTATTCGCCGCCCCCGGACGGCAGCGTCTTCGTGACCTCACCGTTGCGCACCATCAGCCCGACGAACACGCCCGGAGTGCCCGCCTCGGGGGCGTCCCAGTTGCCGTCCTTGCTGACCCTGATCGCAGGACGGTCGGTCGTCTCGCCCGGCGGCCGCCAGTTGGACTTCGCGACGTCCTCGGCCCAGGCGCGCGGCACCTTCACGGTGAAGTTTCCCTGGCTCACGCTGACGAGTAGCCGCGGCTCGAGGTACCGCTGAGCGCCGTACCCGGCCCCGCCGCCGATCAGCAACGCTAGGAGCGCTGCGACCAGCCACCGGCGACGCCGCCGCCTGCGCCAGGCAGCGGCCGCCTCAGCGGCACCCGCCACCCACCCTGAATCCTCGCTGCCCGCCTCCTTGGCAGGCGGGTCTTGGGCGAGCAGCGCCACCGCGGCGGCCGGTTTCGCTTCGTCGTCAGCCTGCTTGGTCTCGGGGTCGGCCGGCTCCGGTGGGGTCTTGACCACAGTCGGAGCATTGGACTCGCTCAGGGCGGTCTTCTCGCCGCTCGGCTCGACAGTGGCTTCGACGGCGGCCTCGCCGTTCTTCTCGACGACGGGCGCGGCGATCGCGGCGGGGAGGAAGTTGTGGGTGGTCTCGTCCAGGGCGCCGATCAGCTCGCGGGTGAAGGAGACCACGTCCGGCCAACGCTTCTCCCGGTCCGGGTCCAGCGCGCGGACGATCGCCGCATCGACCTTCCCCGGGACGTCGAACCCGAGCGAGCTCGGCGGCGCGGGCGCCTTCACGCGGCCGGCTGCTCCCAGCCCGTCGACCTGATGCGGGGACCGACCCGTCAGGGCCGCGTAGGCGACCGCGCCGAGCGAGTACTGGTCCGCGCGCTGGTCCAGCCGCTCGCCCATCGCCTGCTCCGGCGCCACGTACGACGGAGTACCGCCTGGCATCGTGATCCGCGACACCTCGTCCAGGGACTTCCCCAGTCCCAGGTCGGACAGCACCGCCCGCTCGCCCTCGTCGGTACTCCGGAACAACACGTTCGCCGGCTTCACGTCCCGGTGCAGCAACCCGCGTCGGTGCAGCGCCTGGAGGCCGCGTCCGACCTGGACGATCACCCCGACCGCGCTCTCGAGCGCCAGTGGCTCCTTCTTCAGGCGATCCGCGAGCGTGCCGCGGTCGGCGTACGTGAGAACGAGGAAGGGACGCCCGTCCTCGAGTTCGCCGACATCGTGGACCTGGACGACGTGCTCGGACTCGACCCGGCGCAGGAACCGCCCCTCCTCGAGGAACCGGCGGCGTACGGAGTCGTCGTGGGCCCAGTTGTCGGCCAGTACCTTGACCGCGACCTCGGCATCCAGTTGCTCATCGTAAGCAAGCCATACCGTAGCGAAACCGCCTGAGCCCAGGCGGCGGCGCACGACATACCGGCCTAGTCTGGATGGGACCCCCATACAAGGCATTATGGAGTACTCGGAGTCCTACGCCCGGGGACCGATGACAGCGAAGGCGCAGATGAGCGAGAGCAACAGCCCGACCGACGACCTCGGCGTACTGGCCGAGCGTGCCGCCGCGGGTGACAAGCACGCGATGGACGACCTGCTGCGGCTGGTCCATCCCCGCGTACTCCGGATCTGCCGCAGCGTGCTGCCGTACTCCGCCGACGCGGAGGATGCGGCCCAGGAGGCACTGCTCAACATCGCCACCAAGATCCACACGTACTCCGGTCGCAGCAGCTTCTCCACCTGGGTCCACTCGGTCGCGGCGAACTCGGCCCGCTCGACGTACCGCAAGCTGAAGCGGACAGCCCAGACGGCGCACAACCCGGACACGATGGACAGGCCGGACCCGCGGACCACCAGCGTCATCGCCGGCACCCGCCTGGACCTGCTCGAGGCGCTGGAGACGCTCGAACGCGACCGCCCCCAGATGGTCACCCCGCTGGTACTGCGCGACGTGTACGGGCTGTCGTACGAGGAGATCGCCGCCGAGGTGGGAGCCCCGCTCGGCACCATCAAGTCCCGCATCCACGACGCCCGCGAGGTGGTCCGCCCCCTGCTCCGCCCGAAGGACTGACCCCCTCGGAGGGCTCCCGCCACGCCGTTCGGTGTGCTCAGATGGGCTCATGAAGAAGCTCATCAACGACCCTGCCGATGTTGTGAGTGAAGCGCTCCGCGGGATGGAGGCGGCGCACCCGGACCACATCCGGGTCGACCACGAGAACCGGATCGTCTATCGCAAGTCCGCGCCCAGGGCCGGGAAGGTCGGGCTGATCTCCGGCGGCGGGTCCGGGCACGAGCCGATGCACGGCGGGTTCGTCGGGCTCGGGATGCTGGACGCCGCCTGTGCGGGTGAGGTGTTCACCTCGCCGGTGCCGGACCAGATGATGGCCGCCACCAAGGAGGTGGACGCGGGCGCCGGCGTGCTGCACATCGTGAAGAACTACACCGGCGACGTGATGAACTTCGAGATGGCCGCCGAACTGGCCGCGGCCGACGCGGGCGTCGAGGTGCTCTCGGTCGTCACCAACGACGATGTGGCGGTCCAGGACAGCCTGTACACGGCCGGTCGGCGGGGTGTCGGCGTCACCGTGCTGCTGGAGAAGATCGTCGGCGCCGCCGCCGAGGAGGGACGTCCGCTGCAGGAGGTCGCCGAGCTCGCCAAGCGGGTCAACGGCAACGGCCGCAGCATGGGGATGGCGCTGACGTCGTGCACGGTCCCGGCCGCGGGCAAACCGACGTTCGAACTGGCCGAGAACGAGATGGAACTCGGCATCGGCATCCACGGCGAACCCGGCCGGCGAAGGTTGCCCTTGGCACCGGCCAAGGAGATCGCCGCACTGCTCGTCGACCCGGTGCTCAGCGATCTGCCGTACCAGCAGGGCGACTCGGTGATCGCCTTCGTGAACGGCATGGGCGGTACGCCGCTGATCGAGCTCTACGTGATGTACAACGAGGTCCGGCAACTGCTCGACCGGGCCGGGATCACGGTCGCCCGATCGCTGGTCGGGAACTACATCACCTCGCTGGAGATGGCCGGCTGCTCGGTCACGCTGCTGAAGGTGGACGACGAACTGGTACGTCTCTGGGACGCTCCGGTGAACACCCCCGGCCTACGCTGGGATGCGTGAGCATGGCGGACGTCAAGGCATTCGGCGACTGGTTGCGGGACCTGGCGAAGACGCTGCACGAGAACGCGGCGTACCTGACAGAGCTCGACTCGGCGATCGGCGACGCGGACCACGGCAGCAATATGGATCGTGGTTTCGCGGCGGTTGTCGCAGTACTGGACGAGTCTTCGTTCGAGACGGTCGACGAGTTGCTGAAGAAAACCGGGATGACGCTGGTCAGCAAGGTCGGCGGGGCCAGTGGGCCGCTCTACGGCACCTTCTTCCTGCGCTTCGGAACCGCTCTGGCAGGGGTGGAGATCACGCCTGTTGCGGTCGGTGAGGCATTGCGAGCCGGCGTCGGCGGCATCCTCGCCCGCGGCAAGGCTGAGTTGGGCGACAAGACCATGTACGACGCTTGGGCGCCGGCGCTCGATGCGTACGACGAGGCTGTAGCAGGTGGTTCCGACCTTGCCGGGGCACTCGGTGCCGCCGCCGAGGCCGCCGCCAAGGGCCGGGACGCGACGACGCCACTGGTCGCCCGCAAGGGCCGGGCGAGCTACCTCGGCGAACGAAGCGCAGGCCACCAGGACCCAGGCGCCACCAGCACAACCCTCTTACTGGAGTCCGCCGCCCGAACACTGGCATGAGCAGCCGATCCGGAATGGTGCCGCCTGCATGCGGGATCAGGGCGGTGCCGGCGTGAGCAAGATCGGGACGGTGTGGACATGATCGGGATCGTGGTGGTGTCGCATAGCCGGGCATTGGCGACGGCGGCGGTCGGGCTGGCGTCGGAGATGGTTGCCGAGGGCGACAGACCGGTGATCGCGGTGGCAGCCGGACTGGACGAGACGACCTTCGGTACTGACGCAGCGGCGGTCGCTGAGGCGATAGCGACGGCCGACAGCCCGGATGGTGTTCTCGTACTGCTCGACCTCGGCAGCGCGGTGATGAGCGCGGAGATGGCGCTGGAGTTCGTCGATCCGGAAGTCGCGGAGCGGGTGGTGCTCTCGAGCGCACCACTCGTCGAGGGTCTGGTCGCGGCAGTGGTCACTGCCTCCACGGGTGCGCGCCTGGATGCGGTCGTCGCGGAGGCTGGGCGCGGCCTGGTCGCCAAACAGGACCACCTGGGCGACACCGCGCCGCCTACCGAAGAGCCCACTGCTGCTGCCGAGGACGAACTCGAGATTGAAGTTGCTGTCAGCAACGAGCACGGTCTCCACGCACGCCCGGCGGCGAAACTGGTCGCACTGGTACATCGCTATGACGCTGTTGTCAGGCTGAAGGATCTGGATACGGGACGCGGGCCGGTCGAGGCGGGCAGCCTCAGCATGGTCGCCACTCTGAATGCTCAACAGGGCCATCGCCTCCAAGTCACCGCATCCGGCCCACAAGCCGCAGAAGCGCTGGAGGCCGTACGCCAACTGGCCGCCCGTGCCTTCGACGACCAGCCCGCCGTCGGCGGTGAGGCGGAGGCAGTCGCGCTGGGTGGTGGGACGAGTGGGTCGGGGTTGGATGTGGCGGTTGGGCCAGCCGTGGTGGTTGAGGGGGAGGTTGAGCTCGGCGGGTATCGGAGTGGGGATGTGGAGGTTGAGCGGGAGCGGGCCAAGGAGGCTCAGAAGAAGGCGGAGGGGCAGTTGGGGCTGCTTCGGGATCGGGCGGCTGAGGTTATCGGGGCGGCCGAGGCCGGGATCTTCGATGCGCAGTTGGCGTTGCTTGATGATGTGGTTCAGCTTGATGCGGCTTACCGCGCGATCGCTCAGGGCAAGAGTGCGCCCGATGCGTGGAAGCAGACTCTGGACAAGCTCGCGACAGCTTTCGAGGAACTCGATGATCCCTACCAGCGTGAGCGTGCCCAGGATGTTCGGAGTGTGCGCGATCGGATCCTGCGGGCCCTGACCGGCGTGGCTGACCCCACGGAATCACCCGCGGACGGCGTACTCGTAGTACCGGAGTTGGATGCTGCCACTGCTGCCGCCTTGGATGCGGAGCGGGTTGTGGGCGTGGCGGTCCGGGCGGCCGGGACGACCGGGCACGGTGTGATCGTGGCACGCTCGCGCGGGATCCCTTTGATCACGGGAATCGGGGACGTGGTGGTACCCGCCGGCGCTCTGGTCGCGTTCGACGCGCGGACCGGCTCGTTTGTGGTCGACCCGGACGAAGAAGCCTTCCGTACTACGGTTCGCGCGCGGGCGGCTGAGCGAGATGCCGCACTCGCCGATGCGGATCGACCGGCCGTCACCGTGGACGGGCAGACGATCCACGTACTGGTGAACGTTGGTTCGGTGCAGGACGCCCTCGACGTACGCGGCGCGGACGGATCCGGGCTGGTGCGGACCGAGGTGCTCTTCGGCGATCGGCGACAGGCGCCCGGGATCGAGGAGCAGGCCGAAGTATTCCGCGCGATCGCGGCCGCACTGAGCGGGAAGCCGATCACGATCCGGACCTGGGACATCGGTGGGGACAAGCCGCTGCCGTTCCTGCCGCAGGCCGCGGAGGCGAATCCGTTCCTCGGCGAGCGCGGCGTACGGGTGTTCCGGCGGCGCCCAGAGTTGCTGCGAGATCAACTGCAGGCGATCCGCGTGGTTGCGCAGGAAACGCCGGTGCAGCTGATGTTCCCGATGGTCACGACGGCCGAGGAAGTTGCTTGGGGACTGAGTGAGCTCGACGCGCTCGGGCCGCGACCGGTTGGGCTGAAGGTCGGGATCATGGTCGAGGTACCGGCAGCGGCGTTGCGGATCTCGACGCTTGCCGCTGGGCTCGACTTCGTCAGCATCGGAACGAATGACCTGATTCAGTACACGCTCGCGGCAGACCGGACCAACACGGCTGTCGCTTCACTTGCGGACGGTCTGGATCCCTCGGTTCTGCAGTTGATCGACCGGGTGGTGCGGAACGCGCCTGAGGACGTGCATGTTGCGGTCTGCGGTGATCTGGCGAGCGACCCGGACGGCGCCGCGCTGCTAGTCGGGCTGGGCGTGCGTGAGTTGAGCGCAGTCGGACCACAGGTGCCGCAGATCAAGGCCCGGGTCCGCCAACTCACCTTCGAGGACAGCGCCCGGACAGCCGCCAACGCTCTCGTTTCAGCAAGCGCCGCAGACGTCCGGATGCTGCTGAGATCTGCGGATTAGGTGGCGTAATAGCGGAGTTCGACCAGGTTGTAGCCGGAGGTTTGGGTCTGCTTGGTGGGGAGGGTGTGGGAGTCGCCGGGGTTGAGGTAGGTGATGCCTGTGGCGGGGTCCGTCGCCAGGTCGAGGTCTACGACTAGGGCGGGGTAGGCGCCGGTTCGCCAGGTGTAGGACTCCCCGGCGTCCGGCGTGACGTGCTGGACGCGGACGTCCGGCTCGTCGACGACGACCTTGGCCGGCACCTCACCGATGGTCTCGAACCCGCTCTCCTGGTCGATGCCGTCAGCAACCACCCGGGGTTCGCCGGAGGCTTCTTCGCCGAGGTCGAGGAGTTCGATCAGGCGGTTCCGGTACTGCGCGTCGCCGTGGTTCGTGAGCATGTGGACCGGCGAGACCGGCCGGTAGACCGAGCCGCCGACAGTCTCGCTGAGTTGACGGGCAGGACTGCCCTCTAGCCAGTCCATGTGGCAGGGCGAGGTCGAGAGGCAGAGCACGACGTACGGGTTGTGGTGCAGGTGCCAGGCCTGGGCCTCACCGGGGTCGAGGGCGACCTCCCAGACGCGGATGCGGTCGTTCTCCAGCAGGATCCGGGTGCCGATCTCGCCCAGCACCACCTCGGTGCCGTCGTGGGCCTGGACGGTGGTGCCTGCGGTCATCGTGCGTCTCCGATCTGGTCAACTGGGCGTTCCATCGCGACCCCACCGAGGACGACGCCGTCCGGCATAGGCAGGTCGGCAGCTTCCACCTCGGCGAATCCGAACGACTTGTAGAGCGGGACTCCGGGCAGCGTCGCCATCAGCGAGAGGTTGGTGAAACCCTCCGCCCGGGCCGCGTCGACACACGAGGTCAGGATCGCCCGGCCGAGGCCGCGGCGGGTCCAGTCGGCGCGGACGAACATCGCCCGGATTCGGGCCGGTTCGGTCGCCGGGTCGAGCAGTCTGTCGTCGGCGCCCGCGGCTGTCCCGTTGAAGAGTTTGTTCCGCCGGCTCCAGCCGCCGCAGGCCACGATCTCGCCGCCGGCCTCGTGGACGTAGTACGTGCCGTCCTCGATCAGAGCCAGGTCCAGGGCGGCGATGTGGACGGCTGCGCTCGCCACCTGCCGCTCGTCGTAGTACGCCGGGAACAGGTCGAGCACCGAAGCCCGCATCAGGTCGGCCACCCCGGGCGCGTCGGACGGCATGGCTAGGCGCTGAGGAGGAATCACCCGGCCAGGCTATTTCAGCCGCGGGGCGCGTACATGATCAGCCCCACGCCGATGAGACAAACAGCCGCACCGGACAGATCCCACCGGTCCGGGCCGAACCCGTCCAGCACCACGCCCCACGCGAGTGAGCCCGCCACGAAGATCCCGCCGTACGCGGCGAGGATGCGGCCGAAGTTCGGGTCGGGCTGCAGGGTCGCGACGAACCCGTAGGCGCCCAGGGCAAGGATCCCGCCGAGCACCCAGAGCACCCCGCGGTGCTCCCGAATCCCTTGCCAGATCAGCCAGGCCCCGCCGATCTCCGCCACTGCCGCCACGCCGAACAGGCCTATCGACCGTAAAGCCGTCATACCCACGACGCTATCCCGGAAGAGCCGGCATCCAGCCGCGGGAGTGGGGAGCTAGGTGGTGATCCTTCCGTGGGGTGAAATGGGCCGGCGGGTTCCGGACATGTGAGGGGTATGACGCAGACACCGATCAGGGCCCGGCCCGGGCCAGTGAGCGAGGCAGTCGTGCACGACCCGCCGGATCCACGCCGGGACAGGTTCGAAGAGTTCTTCGAGGCGAACCGCGACGCCGTGCTCGGGTACCTCCTCCGCCGGACGGGGAGCAGCCATGACGCGGCCGATCTGCTCGCCGACACCTTCCTGATCGCCTGGCGGCGGCTGGACGAGGTGCCCGGCGGGAGCCTGACCAGACCTTGGCTGTACGGCGTGGCGCGCCGCGTACTGGCGAACCACAGGCGGGGCGAGGGCCGGCGGAACGCACTGGCGGACCGACTTCGTGGCGAACTGGCCGAGACGACACAACCCGAGCACCTACCCGGGGATTCCGCGGCCGCGAGGGCGTTCCGGGAACTGCCCGCGCAGGACCAGGAACTGCTCTCACTCGTCGCGTGGGAGGAACTCGACACGGCGCAGATCGCGACCACCTTGGGGTGTTCGCGCAACGCAGTACGGATCAGGTTGCACAGGGCAAGGAAACGGTTCGCGAGGTTGCTGACACAGCGGTCACCGGCGACGGTCAGAGGAGAGGTATCCCATGAAGACGCATGACATCGACGCTGTCACCCGTGGGCTCGCGCCGACCACGGGCGCCCGGGTCAGCCAAGAAGCCTGGGCGGACCTGTCCGACGGCATCACTGCGACTGCGGTCGAGACACCCGCTGTCGAAGCGCCGGTGGTTGTAAAGGCGCGGCCGAGGCTGGTTGTGGTCGGCGCTTTCAGCCTGATGATCGTCGGCGCGGTCGCAGCGACGCTGCTGAACCGGCCCGGTCAGGACCTACCGCAAGCTCTGTCCGTCACCGACCAGGGCGACTGGCTGACGGTTCGGGTGGTCGATCAGGACGCGGATCCGGCGCGCTACAACGAGCAGTTCAAGCACCTGGGCCTGAACATCAAGGTGAAGATGGTGCCGGTCTCTCCGTCGCTCGCCGGCAGCTACGGCACCTTCCTCACCTACGCGAACAGCGAGGGCCAGAAGCTCAGCCTGCTCGAGCCCGGCGAGAACTGCCCGGCCACCTTGTCCGGCACCGATCCAGGCTGCCAGTACGGCGTCGAGGTGGACAAGTCGTTCAAGGGGAAGGCAGAGATCGAGTTCGGCCGGGCGGCGCGGCCCGGGGAGAAGTACGCCGCCTCCCCTGGCTCGGCCGATGCTCCAGGTGAAGAACTGCAAGGTCTGGTCTTCCGCAACCACACCGTCGACGAGGTCCGTCAGACGCTCGAGTCCCGCGGGATCACGGTGGCGTCGTACCTGAACTCCAAGACCGAGATCGTCAACGGGGTCACCACGGCCAAGGAGGTCGCCCCGGTCCCTGGCGGCTGGTACGTGCATGATGCCCAGCCTGAGTCACCCGGCGTCGTCGTCCTCTGGATCGGCCCCGCCAAGGAGAAGTGATCCGAACCCGCTCGCGTCGCCTCAGCGGAGGCGCGGGCGGGTTTTATCTCAGCCAAAGGCAGGCGGAGGCGGAGGCTAGGTCAGCGGCGGGGGCGGCTGCCGCGGGCCCAGCGATAGGTGATGAAGACCCAGGCGAGGGCTGGGAGGCCGAAGATGGCGGCGGCGATCTCGCGGCCGAAGACGAGGAAGACCAGGCCGATCAGGAAGAACGGCAGGGCCATCCAGACGGCTCCGACGAACGCGGCCCAGCGCCAGCGGCCCGGCTTGCTTGGTTGGACGGCGTACAGCGGCGGAAGTGGGAGACCTGCGAAGACCGGTTGCAGGTCGGCGTGAGTGACTGCCTCCTGCACCAGGTCGACCCGGCGATGCAGTTCGTCCTCGTCCAGCCGGCCGAGCGCGAACTGCTCGGCCAACTCGTCGAAACAGATCCGGCGTTCCTCGTCGGTCAACCGGACCGCCTGCAACCGGCGTCGCGCCGCCGCGGCCCGGGCTTCCTGACCGGTCGCCGCCGCCATCCCGACGAAATTCGCCAGGTTCGCGTTCGGTTTCGGCCTGTCCCTGTTCGCCATCACACCCCCAACTCGCCTCCCCCCGAGTGTGCCAGACACTCGAAACGGATCGAATCCCGCGAGCTGCGGACCGGCGCCCTACTGGCCGCCTCAGAGTCGGGTGAGCTGCTCAAGCAAGGGGATCGTGTGCTCGACATCCGGTAGGTCGTTGACCTCGCTCTGGATCCGTTGGGCGGCTTGGCGGTAGTTCTGGTCGGTCAGCATCGTCGACACTGTCGCGACGACCTCGGCCGGGGTGACCGACACCGCGTCCAAGGCTTGCCCGACGCCGAGCTCGGTGCAGCGTTGGGCGTTGTGCGGCTGGTCGGCGCCTAGCGGGAGCAGGACGGAAGGCAGGCCGTGCGCGAGGGCCCCGATCACACTCCCGGAACCACCGTGCGAGACGACCAGATCGCAGTACGGGAGGAGTTCGTCCTGGGGGATGAAGCGCTCGACTCGGACGTGGTCGGGCTGCGGTCCCAGTACTGCGGGGTCGTTGCGCTCGCCAACCGTGACGACCACGTTCGCGGACACCTCGCGCAAGCCGGCGAGGACGCGGGAGAACAGATCGTCGGGTCCGGCCTGGAACACCGTGCCTAGCGTGAAGTAGACCGTCGGGAGGTCCGCCCGGAAGCCAGGCCAGGCCGAACTCCAGACGGACCGGGCAACCTCCACGGGCGGGCCGGGACGGAAGGAGAACGCACTTGCGGGCAACGGAAATCCCGGGCTGCGGAAACTGGGCGGGAACGGCGACAACACCAGATCCCGATCAAGCATGGCTAGCCCGGGATCCGCAGGCAGGGCGTACTCCGCTCGCAACTCCCCCAGCGGCTCCACCAGGAGTTCCTTGCGCAGGAGGGAGCCCGCCGCCAGTACGAGCACGGTCGCGCAGGGAATGGCGAGCCGCTCGGCGGCGATGGCGGAACCGAAGTCCGCCTCGTCGCGCACGATCACGTCAGGCTTCCACTCGGCCGCGATCCTCAGCAGCGCAGCCGCATGCCGCCGCGCCCCGGGCCGCCCGAAAGCCTCACTGAAGTGCCGCTCCGCAGCGGCCGGATCAGGTCTCTCCAGCGGCTCCGGCACCGGCGCCGGCTCCCCCGGCGGCCGCGGAGCGCTAGTCGGGAAGACGGTAAACCCGCTCGCCTCGACGGACGGCGTCACCTTCCCCGACCCAGCGACCGCGACCGTATGCCCAGCGGCCTCCGCGGCCCGAGCCACCGGCACCAGCGGCTGGAAATGCCCGATCCCACCGATGAAAGTGAACAAGATCCGCATCTGCCGAATGCTAAGCCGTCAAAGCTGTTACGTCCGAAGAACCCGGGGGCAGGCCCCTCGGTTCTTCGGACGCAAGCGACTAGTTGAGAGCTGCGGGGAGGGTGGCGGTCCAGGTGGTGCGGAGTTCGGGCAGGGGGATCTCGAACTGGTCCTGGATGTCGAGGGACTCGCCTGTGATGACGCCGATCTTGGCGTGCGGGAAGCGGCGGGCCGTGCACATGTCGGTGAACCGCACCTCCTCTGTCCGCGGTACTGCGACGACCGCGCGGCCGGCGGATTCCGCGAAGAGGAAGAGGAACGGGTCGAGGCCATCCGGGGCCCAGACCCGCGCACCGACGCCACCACGCAGCGCGGACTCGACCAGCACCTGGGCGACACCGCCGTCGCTCACGTCGTGGGCGGCGTCGATCAGGCCGTCGCGCGACGCGTTGATCAGGATGTCCGCGAGCTGCGCCTCGGCTGCCAGGTCCACCGCCGGGGGCCGTCCGCCCAGGTGACCGTGGATCACATGCGCCCACTCCGAGCCGGACAGTTCCTCGTCGGTCTCGCCGAGCAGGTAGAGCTGGTGCCCTTCCATGTCAGCGGTAAAGCCGATCGGGGTACGCCGGGTCACGTCGTCGATGACCCCCAGTACGCCGACCACCGGCGTCGGCAGGATCGGGGTTTCGCCGGTCTGGTTGTAGAACGACACGTTCCCACCGGTGACGGGGATCCCGAGCTCGATACAACCGTCGACCAGACCGCGGATCGCCTCTGCGAACTGCCACATCACGCCCGGGTCCTCCGGCGAACCGAAGTTCAGGCAGTCCGTCACAGCGGCCGGCCGGGCGCCCGTGGTCGCCACGTTGCGGTAGGACTCGGCCAGCGCGAGCTTGGCACCGGTGTACGGGTCGAGCTTCGCGAAGCGCCCATTGCAGTCGGTGGAGACCGCGACTCCGAGGCCGCTCGTCTCGTCCACCCGAATCATCCCGCTGTCCTCGGGCTGCGCGAGCACCGAGTTGCCCAGCACGTACCGGTCGTACTGGTCCGTCACCCACGACTTGTCACACAGATTGGGGGAAGCGATCAGACGAAGAAGCGTGTCCCGCAATTCTGCGCCAGTGGTTGCCCGGGGCAACTTCTCGGCGCCGTCGGCCTGCAGCTCGTCCTGCCAGGCCGGCCGCGCGTACGGGCGCTCGTAGACCGGGCCGTCGTGCGCGACGGTCCGCGGCGGTACGTCGACGACGCGCTCACCGTGCCAGTCGATCTGCAGCAGACCGGTGTCGGTGACCTCACCGATCACATCCGCCTGGACGTCCCACTTCGCGCAGATTTTCAAAAAGCGTTCGACGTTGTCCGGCGTGACGACCGCCATCATCCGCTCCTGCGACTCGCTCATCAGAATCTCTTCCGGAGCCAGGGTCGCGTCGCGCAGCGGCACCTTGTCGAGCGAGACATGCATCCCGCCGTCACCCGCACTCGCCAGCTCGGAGGTCGCACACGAAAGACCCGCGCCACCGAGGTCCTGGATGCCCTCGACGATCCGGGCCGCGAACAGTTCGAGCGTGCACTCGATCAGCAACTTCTCCATGAACGGGTCGCCGACCTGTACTGCGGGGCGCTTCGTCGGACCACCATCGGCGAAGGTCTCCGAAGCGAGCACAGAGACGCCACCGATGCCGTCGCCGCCCGTCTTGGCGCCGTACAAGATGATCTGGTTGCCGACACCGGTCGCGTTCGCGAGGTGCAGGTCCTCGTGCCGCATCACGCCGATGCAGAGCGCGTTCACCAGCGGGTTGCCCAGGTACGTCGGGTCGAAGACGACCTCGCCACCGATGTTCGGCAGACCCAGGCTGTTCCCATAGCCGCCGACACCGGACACGATCCCCGGCAGTACCCGCTTGGTGTCCGGGGCGTCCAGCGGGCCGAACCGGAGCGGGTCCATCACCGCGACCGGCCGGGCGCCCATCGCCAGGATGTCGCGGACGATGCCGCCGACCCCGGTCGCCGCGCCCTGGTAGGGCTCCACGTACGACGGGTGGTTGTGCGACTCGACCTTGAAGGTGACGGCATAGCCCTCACCGATGTCGATCACGCCGGCGTTCTCGCCGATGCCCGCGAGCATCTTGCCCGCCGGGGTCTCCTGCGGGATGTCGCCGAACTTCTTGAGATGCACCTTGGAGGACTTGTACGAGCAGTGCTCGCTCCACATCACCGAGTACATCGCCAGCTCGCAGCTGGTCGGCCGCCGGTCCAGGATGTCGCGGATTCGCTGGTACTCGTCCGGCTTCAACCCGAGTTCCGCCCACGGCTGCTCGACGTCCGGCGTACTGGTCGCGTTGCTGACGGTGTCGGTCGACACGTTATGACTCCTGTACTAGGTGGGGCTCAGGTGAAACCGTAGCGGGCATGTGGTCAGCACCATCCGCTAGGAGGTGCGCTACAAGCAGGGGCAGAGCGAAGCCGGTCATGATCGCCGGCAGAGCGACCCCGGCGTCGTTCAGCAGCATGCCGACCAGGCCGCAGGTGGACAGCGCGAGCATGGTCGGGCGAACCATCGGCTGGCTCACGAAGAACCGCCGGTAAGCCTCGAAGGGCACCTTGTCGGGCCGGACGGTGGCAAGCATCGCCAGCACGACCCCGGCGAGCATGAACCAGCCGGCGGGTGTGTAGAAGAAGCTGGCAGACATCTGGAGCTTGCGGATCAGCACGTCGCTGACGTCGCCGTCCAGCAACCGGGCAAAGAAGGTGCCGAAGTGGCTGCGCTGGTCGGCCGGACGCAGGTAGTCCAGAAAGGCGACCGCCGACACCGCGACCACTCCTGTGACACCGACTCCGATCAGCGCCTTCCAGGAGATGCTGCCGCGCCAGGTCAGCCAGGCAAGCAGGAGCACTGCTGGGGTCAAGGCGATGATGCCGCCGAAGTCCGTCCCCCAACCAGGCTTGCCGTCCACGATGATCGCCAGGCCGCCGATAGCCAGTACTGCGAGGGCGGCCCTCTTCCGGCTGTGCGGCAACACCTTCTGCGCGACCCACCCGGCTATCACCAAGGCAGCAACCGCCAGCGTGGCGAAGGTGGAGTTGCCGAAGCCGTAGAACCTGCCGCCGATCACCGGCCCGTCCGCGAACATGCTGCCGAACTGCAGCGGCGTCCCCAGCACCCCGTCGACAAGCAAGATCACGTACGCCGCCAGCAGGATCCCCAGGTACGCGTACTTCTTCAGAACCACCTGAGCCACTCCGGCGAACAACGCGCTGATCGCGAGCACCACGCAGTACAAGGAGAATCCAGGCGCCGGCCACCGCCACCAGGCGGTCGCGGTGGACAGGAAGACGGCGATGAAGAAGCCACCTTGCGCCAGCATCGTGAACACACTCGCACTGCGCGCCCGGCGGCTCCGCGTGATCAGGAACCAGCCGAGAGCGGCCAGTTGCGCCACCACCAGCGTCACGATGACCGCGATCAGCACCGGCCGGGGATGTTCGAACCGCTCGTTGGTATCCAGGCGATCCTCGATCACCGCGGCCGCGTCGGTGTGCAGGTCGCCGGTGAAATGGATCTCGTTGCCGTCCAACGGGCCGGCCTTCTCCGCGCCGGCCGGGTCGACCTCGGCGGCGACGCGGCCCCTCAGGATGGTCGCGGTGACGTCGGTCAGCTGGATCAGTCCGGGCCGGCGGGTGCTGTCGCTGGTCAGCCAACGCGGACCGTTGTCCGGTGGGAGCTGCATGGCGACCAGCAGTTCCTGCTGCGTGTCGGCGGTCTCCTGGCTGACGCCGACGAGCAGTACCCAGCCGTCGGCCGCTCTGGCCTGGGCGACGAGATCCGAGACCTTCTTGAGCGCCTCGGGCCGGCCTTGACCGAGCGGCAGGGCTCCGGCGTCGATGATCGCGTCACCGCAGGCCGGGCTGGCGAGCTTGGCCTGATCGAGCGCTCTCTGCCAGTCGGTGACGGAGCCGTCAGTGCGGGCGAGAGCAATGGCGGCACCTGGGCCGAAGCCGCAGAACCGGTAGCCGGCCTGGCCGAGCCGGCCGATGGGTGCTCCGGTGTGATGCTCGGCCTGGCGGTCGACGTACGTCTGCCAGCCCTGGACCTTGCCGTCGGTCACCGCGGGCAGGTCGCCGCAGGGCTGGTCGGCGACGCTGCCCCACGCGCGGGTGCCGGCGCTGATCGTGAGCCAGCCGTCGACAGGGCAGGTGTGCGGTCCGGCGGTCTTCACAGTGATCGAGCCGACGTGGGACTGGTTCACCAGCGCGGTCAGCTCCGGCGACGCCTTCACGTCATTCCAGGTCAGCCCGGGTACCCCAATCACCACAACCTTTGCGAACAACCCCGCCCCCGCCTGCCCAACAGCAGGCGCAGCGACAGAGGCAGCCGCAGGGGCGGGGGGAGCCTGCCCCGACCACTGCTGCGAGCTTGCTCGCGTGCCCAGCCCGAGCGGACCTCCCGCTTCACCGGCCGCCTGCACGGGCGCGGACGCAGTACCGGCGAGGGCTGCGACTGCGGCGCCTAGGAGCAGGGTGCGGACCAGGATCCGCCGTGACTTCATCAGGAGGAGACGACGGCCTTGAGCACCGAGGTGAAGAAGCCGAGGCCGTCCGTGCTCGGACCCGTCAGGGTCTCGACGCAGTGCTCCGGGTGCGGCATCAGGCCGACCACGTTGCCGCGCTCGTTGGTGATCCCGGCGATGTCGCGGTAGGACCCGTTCGGGTTCTCGTCCAGGTACCGCGCGACCACCAGGCCCTCGCCCTCGAGCCGGTCCAGGGTCGCCTCGTCCGCGACGTACGAACCGTCCTGGTTCTTCAGCACGATGGTGATCTCGTGGTTCGCGTCGTAGTCGCTGGTCCAGGCGGTGCGGTTGTTCTCGATCCGCAGCGGCTGGTCCTTGCAGATGAACTTCCGGTGGTGGTTCTTGATCAGCGCGCCGGGCAGCAGGTGCGACTCGCAGAGCACCTGGAAGCCGTTGCAGATCCCCAGCACCGGCAGCCCCTCGCCCGCCTTCTTGATGATGGTGTCCATCACCGGCGCGAACCGGGAGATCGCGCCGGCGCGGAGATAGTCGCCGTACGAGAAGCCGCCAGGCAGCACCACCGCGTCGACGCCCTGCAGATCGGCATCACCGTGCCAGAGCGCGACTGCCTCGGCACCGGCGACAGCGGCCGCGCGACGGGCGTCGACGTCGTCGAGCGAGCCGGGGAAGGTGACGACCCCGATCTTCACTGGTCGGCCTCGACGTGCAGGGTGTAGTCCTCGATCACCGGATTCGCCAGCAGCGTGTCGGCCGCCTTGCGGATCTCGGCCACCTTCTCCTCGGTGGCCTCACCGTCCAGGGTGATCTCGAAGCGCTTGCCCTGACGGACGTCGGCCACGCCGTCGAAGCCGAGCCGGCCGAACGCGCCGTGCACCGCCTTGCCCTGCGGGTCGAGGATCTCGGGCTTGAGCATGACGTCGACGACAACGCGAGCCACTGACTACTCCTGGTTTCGATCCGGGATGACGCCCTGAATCCTACCGACCGCGGCCCCGGAGTCCCGCATTGCCGACTATTCACTCAGTACATACATTCTGTGTATAGTCGCCGCATGGCAACAGCTGAACTCGTTCTGGGACTGCTCCACAACGGGCCGGCTCACGGGTACGACGTGAAGCGCGGCCATGACGCCTGGTTCCCCGACAGCCGGCCGCTCGCGTTCGGGCAGGTGTACACGACGCTGTCCCGGCTGGAGCGGGACAACCTGGTCGAGGTAGTCGATCGTGGCTCAGAGGGTGGCCCCGAACGGACCGTGTACGGACTCACCGAGCAGGGCCGCGCACACCTGGCCGACTGGCTGGCCGAGCCGATCCAGCCCGCCCTGGGCGCGGTGGACGAGATGGTCCGCAAGGTGGTCGCGACCATCCACACCGGTGAGGACGCGACCGCGTTCCTGGCCCGGCAGCGGGCCAGCCACCTGCGCCGGATCCGCGAGCTGCGGGCCGCGTCGACCGACTCCGACGACGACACACCGGCCCGGCTGGCACGGGATTTCGTTGCCGTCCACCTGGACGCCGATCTGCGCTGGCTCGACGGCGCGCTGGACCGAATCACCGAGCTGAAGGAGACCCGTCGATGACCGACCTCGCCCTGGAGCTACTCCGGGTGGAGTATGCCTACCGCCGCGACGTGGCCCTGCGCGGAGTCTCGCTCAAGGTCAGGCCGGGCGAGGTCGTGGCGATCACGGGGCCGAGCGGCTGCGGCAAGTCGACCCTGCTGCACTGCGCCGCGGGGATCCTTCGCCCACAGGCCGGCACGGTCCAACTGGCCGGACAGAACCTGGCTGACCTCTCCGAAGCAGTGCGGACGCGGCTACGGCGCACGCAGGCGGGCGTAGTACTGCAGTTCGGGCAGTTGGTTCCCGACCTCACACTGATCGACAACGTGGCACTGCCGCTGCTCCTGGAGGGCCATGACCGGGCCGGAGCTCGGCGGGCCGCCATGGAGTGGCTGGACCGGGTCGGAGTCGGGGAGGACGCCACCGCAGTACCGGGCGAGCTGTCGGGCGGCCAGAACCAGCGGGCGGCCGTGGCACGAGCTCTGGTGACAGGGCCCGCGATCGTCTTCGCCGACGAGCCCACCGGCAGCCTGGACAGCCTGGCCGGCGAGCAGATGATGGAACTGCTCCTCGCGTCCGTGCACAACGGTGGAGCCGCGTTGGTGCTGGTTACCCACGACAACCTGGTCGCCGCGTACGCCGACCGCGAGGTCCGCCTGCGCGACGGCGCCGTCCAGCATGAGGTCGCGCTGTCGTGAACTTCGCCACGCTCTTCGAACTGGCCCGGCCCCGGTCTGCCACGGACCGCAGCCGCTTCCGACTTCTGGTGACCACCATTGCGATCGCCGGTGCGTTCCTGCTGGCCGCATGGCGCATCAAACGTCTCGGCTTCCGCGGCTATTACTACTCCGACAAGTACAGCGACTACATCCAGGAGGACGGCATCCGCAGCGGTGTCGCCTTCGCCGCCGTCCTGTTGGCTGTCGCGGCCTGCCTCTTGGCTTTCCAAGCCCTGAAGCTCGGTACTGCGGCGCGCGACCGCCGGCTGGCGGCGTTCCGCCTTGCCGGTGCCACTCCCAACCAGGTCCGTGGTCTCGGCGCGGTCGATGCAGGGATCGCTGGTCTCATCGGTGGCATCCTGGCCGGTCCGCTGTATCTCCTGCTCGCGCTGGCAATCCAGAGCCTGCCCAGGACGGCCCGGATGCTGCCGCCGGTCAACTCTGTGGATCTGGCGACCTGGCCGATCGTGGCCGCGGTACTCACTGTCGTGGCGGCTGCTGTCGGCGCTCTGCTTGGACGCGGCGTGATCTCGGACCCGCGCGAGAGATCGGCGAAAGCCCCCAACGTCACCCGGGCAGCCATCGCCGGCGCGGCCGGGATCGGGCTCGTCCTGCTGAGTCATCTCATCAGGAAGGAGTACTTCGCCACGCTGGTCCCGCTGGGCCTCGGTCTGATCTTCATCTGTCTGGCGCTGCCCACCTTGCTGGTGGCCTGGCAGGGCAACCGGCTGGAGCGATCGAGGAACCCGCTGAAGGTGCTGGCCGGTGGACGCCTGCTCCGGACGGTCCGCCCGCACGGGCGGACGCTCGCCCTGCTGGTGTTGTGCGGTTCCGCGGTCGGCTTCGTGGCCGCGATGACAGTCGAACTTCTCCAGACCAGGGACGGATTCGACCTGGGCTTCCACCTGACTGGACTGGTCTTCGCTGCGAGCGCCGCGGTGTTCACCGCACTGATCGCGGGTGTGTCCCTGCTGGCCGGCACGGCCGACGATCTGCTCGATCAGCGTCGCCAACTGGCCGCCCTGAACGTCCTCGGTGTCGGAGAGGCGCAGCTCCGCACCTCGGTGCGGTACCAGCTGACCTCGAGCGTCACCTGGGCGGTCGCCGGCGGGCTGCTGATCGGCGGAGTGCTGTACGCGGACCTCTCGGTGCGCGATCCCTACTCGCCCAGTCAGACCACCGCATTGCTGACGACGGTCGGGTTGGCCGTCGTGGGTGCCGGGCTGGCCTGGCTGATCGCGGGTCTCGCGGCGCTCCTGCTGCGCGGTCATGTGCACGAGGCGGCGGCCGCGGAGAACCTGCGGTCCACCTGAGGGGTAGTGCTGAGTTCACCCTGAAGTGGTGCTGGCCTCCCTGATCGGGAAGACATCGCCGCATAGCCTCTAGAGCATGTGGGTCTGGCAACTGGCGCTGGCGGTGGGCTTCGGGATCGGGTCCGCCGTCATCCCGATCCTGAACGCCGAGGCGTATGTCCTCGGCGTCGGCGTGTCCGGCGCGCTCGATCCGGTGGTCGCGGCAATCGGCGTATCGGTCGGCCAGACAATCGGCAAGATCGCCATGTTCCTGGCGGTGCGGTACCGGCCGGGTTATGCCGCGAAGAAGGACAAGGAACCCAAACCGGTCGACCTCGAGACCCGTCGCGGCCGCTTCATCCAGTGGAACCGCGAGGTTAGCAAGCGCCTGCTCGATGCCCTCAGCGACCGCCGCTGGGGTATCCCGGTGACGCTGCTGAGCTCGTCGGTCGGCATCCCACCCCTGTACGGCGTCGCCCTGATCGCCGGCGCCAGCCGGATGGGCGTGGTCACCTTCAGCCTCTCGGTCCTGGTCGGCCGCCTCGCCCGCTTCATCACCCTCGCCCTGGGCGTCGGCCTCTTCTGACACCCGCTTACGTCCGAAGAACCGAGGGGCCTGCCCCGCGCCCCTTCGGACGCAAGCACTCAAGCGGTGAAGGTGCGGCCGGTTAGGCGTTCGTAGGCGTCGATGTACGCCGAGCGGGTGCGGGCGATGACCTCGTCGGACAAGGGCGGCGGGGCTTCGCCGGAGTGGCGGTCCCAGCCGGAGTCGAACTGGAGCCAGTCGCGCACGATCTGCTTGTCGTACGACGGCTGCTGCTTGCCCGGCTGCCACTGGTCGGCCGGCCAGAAGCGGCTGGAGTCGGGCGTCAGCACCTCGTCGGCGAGCACGATCGTGCCGTCCGCGCGGGCGCCGAACTCGAACTTCGTGTCGGCCAGGATGATCCCCCGCTGCTCGGCGGCCTCGTGCGCCTGCGTGTAGATGTCGAGGGTGAGGTTCCGGAGCGCCTCAGCGGTCTCGGTGCCGACCGTGGCCACCACTGCGTCGTACGAGACGTTCTCGTCGTGCTCGCCGAGGTCGGCCTTGGTCGCGGGGGTGAAGATCGGCACGTCCAGCCGGGATCCCTCCACCAGGCCTGGCCGCAGCGGGATGCCGCAGACCTCGCCGGTGGCGTCGTAGTCGAGCAGGCCGGAGCCGCTCAGGTAGCCCCGGGCGACGCACTCGACCGGGAACATCTCCAGCTTCTCGCAGACCACCGCGCGACCGGCGACCTCAGCCGGTACGTCGGTCGACAGGATGTGGTTCGGCACGCCGAGCCGCTCGAACCACCACAGGCTCATCGCGGTGAGCACCTTGCCCTTGTCCGGGATCGGCGTCTCCAGGATCCAGTCGAAGGCGCTCATCCGGTCGCTCGCGACCATCAGCAGCTCGCCCGACTCGAGCTCGTACAGGTCCCGGACCTTGCCGGAGTGCAGATGCTTGGCACCGGGGATCTCGACGGCCTGCGGAGGAGTCTTCACACCGGGGATTGTTCCACCCGCCGCCGCTTCGCCAGCAACCCGGCCACCTTGCCGCCGACGCCGAGTACCCCGTCGCGGACCACGCAGAGCACCCCGTTGTCGATCTGTCCCAGCCGGCCGATCATCCTGGACTGCTTGACCAGCCTGGCCGTCACCGGCCGCCGCTCAGCGTCGTACCGGCTCAAGGCTGTGGACAGGTCGAGGTCGCCGCGAAGGTGGCGGGCCAGAGCTGCTGCGTCTTCGATCGCTGAGCAGGCGCCGCGGCCGAGGTTGGGGGTCATTGCGTGGGCGGCGTCGCCGAGCAGGACCACCCGGCCGGTGCCGAACGGGACCAGCGGCAGCTCGAGGTCGTAGATGTCGTTCTGCAGTACCTGTTCCGGCGGTGTCCCGGCCAGCAGTTGCGGAATCGGCTCATGCCAATCCACGAAGTCCCTCGTCACGTCCGCCTGCGGACCACCAGGCCCTGGTGGCAGACCCGCCTCGCGGTTCGCCGTGGCGTACCAGTAGACCCGTCCGTCGATCAGCTTCGCGAACCCGAATCGTTGCCCCCGGCCCCAGGTTTCCCCGCCGCCGTCGCTGAGGTCCACGTCGGCGATCCCCCGGTACGCCGTGTAGCCGGAGTACCGAGGTCCCTTGGAGGCAGGGTGGATCGCGCTGCGCAGAACACTGCGGATCCCGTCCGCCGCGATCACCAACTCAGCACGGAACTCCTCATCGGCCGACCTCACCGTGACCCCGCTGTCGTCCTGCGAGACTCCGGTGACGGTGATTCCCGTCCGTACGGTGACTCCCGGGCCGAAGCGATCGGTGATCAGCTCGTGCAACTGCGCCCGATGGATCATCACCGGGATCTCTACGCCGAGGTCCGGCGCCTCGACCACCCAGCGACCGTTCGGCTGGCGCAGGCCGGCCGGACCCGCGGTCACAGCGGCTTTCTGGACGCCGACCACCCCGAGTTGCTCCAGCGCGGCGACCGACGAAGGCCAGACCGAGATGCCGGCCCCGACCTCGCCCAGCTCTGCCGACCGCTCCAGCACCAGGACCTGCCATCCGCACCCCTCCAGCGCGACGGCCGCCGTCACCCCACCGATCCCCGCTCCCACCACGATCGCCCTCATGCCCATCGACTCTACATCTGTAGAGGCTGCTCCACTAGACTCTCGCTGTGACGAAGACAGTTCCGCTCGGCGAGGATCGCCGCGACGCCATCGCGGACGCCGCGATCCATCTCGTGGCGACGCGCGGCCTTCGCGGCCTGACCCACCGCGCGGTCGACGCCGAAGCCGGGTTGCCACCGGGCTCGACCTCGTACTACCTGCGCACCCGGAAGGCGCTGCTCGACGCCTGCGTCCGGCGGATGCTCGCCCGCGACCTCACCGCTCAAGCCAGCCCGGACGCCGGGCTCGAGGAACTGCTGGTGGGAATGGTCCTCGACCTCGTCCACAACCGGACGGACGATCTCGTCGCGCGCTACGAGTTGTCCCTCGAGGCGAGCCGTCAGCCCGAACTCCGGGAGGCGATCGTCCAGGGCGGCCGCCAGTTGCGAGACGGCCTGACCGGTTTGCTCGAGGCACTGGGCATCCCCGACGCCGAGGAAGCCGCCTGGCCGGTCGCGGCAATGCTCGACGGGCTGATGTACGACCGGGTCGCCGGCGCCGGTACGACGATGTCACCGTCCGCCTACGAATCCGCAGTACGGCGTGCTGTCGGCGCACTCCTGACCGGCCTGCAGAGGCGCGACATGCGGAGCACTGCAGAGTGAACGACTGACGACTTAGAGTGGGAGTCTTCCTAAAGCCGCCTGGGGGTCGTCCGTGGTCGAGTCAGCTGCTCGTCGTTTCGCCCGCATCAGTACTGCGGAACGCCCGACGGATTCCAGGATCATGATGCGGCGGGCGATCGTCCTCGGCGCGAGCATGGCCGGTCTGATGGCGGCCCGGGTGCTCAGCGATCACGCCGAAGAGGTGCTCGTGATCGAGCGGGACGACTCCGAGGAGTCCGCGCAGCCGCGCCCCGGCGTACCGCAGGGCACGCAGGTGCACGCCTTGCTGCCGGCTGGTCAGGCTCAGCTCGATCGGTGGTTCCCGGGCTTCACCGCGGAGTCCGTCGCCGCCGGTGCGATCGACCCACCGCCGACCGCGGTCGAGAGCTTCGTGAACGGCTCCTTGCGGCCGGCCACGCCGCGGGAGTCGATCGGCCAGGCCTTGGTGAGCACCCGGCCCTTCCTGGAATCACACGTTCGGCGAAGGACGATGGCGATCGCCAACATCAAGGTCATCCACGGACGGGCCGACGGTCTGGACTTCACCGGCGACCGGGCGACGGCCGTCCGCTACCAGCCGACGGGTGCCGCCACCGGGGAACTGGTGACCGAATCAGCCGACTTGATCGTCGACGCGACCGGGCGGTCGAGTCGGCTCAGCGACTGGCTGGGCGCGGCCGGCTGGCCTCAGCCACCGATGAAGCGGATGCCGATCAAGCTCAACTACGCGACCGCTCTGTTCAAACGGGACCCGAAGGTCTGCGACGTCTACGTCTCGATCGCCCAGACCCAGCCCAGCAGCGGGAAGGTCGCCAGGATGGGCGGCGTCCTGTCCGTCGAGGACGACCGCTGGCTGGTCCTGGTCGCGGGCTACGACGACGACCGACCGAGCCGCGACTTCGAGGAATTCCAGACCCGCTGCCGCCAGGACTTCCCGCCCGCCTTCGGGCAGATCGCCGAGCACGGCGAGTTGCTCGGCGACGTGATCACCTATCACCAGGCCGACAGCAGACGGCGCGACTACGACCAGCTCGAGCGGTTCCCGGCCGGTCTGATCGTCGCCGGTGACGCGGTCGCGTCGTTCAACCCGATCTACGGCCAGGGCATGACCTCGGCGACGCTGCACGCGTCCTGTCTGTCCTCCTATCTCCGCTCGAACCCTTCCCTGGACGAGCCGGCCCGCGAGTACTTCGAGCAGGTCCGCGTGGTTGTGGACGCCGCGTGGCAGGTCTCGACGTTCGCCGACCTCGCACTGCCGCACGTGAACGGACCCTTCCCGCGCGGATATCGGCTGGTCAAGTGGTTCAGCGGGCTGATCGTCGCGGCATCGCAACGTGATGCGCAGGTCAACGAGAAGTTCAGCCGGGTCACCACGATGCTGGACCACCCGAACTCGCTGAGCAGCCCCCGCACCCTGCTCCGCGCCCTCCGCCTCGCACTCCTGCCCCGCATGGCCTCGCGTTAGCTCACAGCCGTTCGGTGAAGGTGACGAAGGTGAAGTAGCAGACGCCGATCAACATGCCGAGGTGCCCGAGCAACGAGAGCCCGGCGCCGGAACCCCAGGCGTCGGCGGCCTTGCCCGCGCCGTGCCGACTATGGCTCGGTAACCAGCGGGCCAGCAGCAACAAACCGACTATTGCCAGCAGCCACCATCCGGCCAGAGCGCCGAGAGCGACCTCTTGGCGACCGACGACGAGAGCTGCGACCCAGGCGACCAGAGTGAGCACTCCGACCGTGGTGTGCACCCGCAGCAGCCCGGCGGAATACCCCGCCACACCACTCGAGCGGTTGCTCTCGCCCGCGCTTTCGCCACCGAGCCGGACGCGGGTCAGCAGCACCACGACAGCGCCTAGGGCGGTCAGGAACCAGGTGATGTTCGACCATTCCACGACCCGATCCTTACCCGGCCGGACCGATAAGTGAACACCCAAGCGTGTCGGTCCACCCTAGGAGAGGTGGACCGACACTTTCTGGCCGGAGGTGGTTGTCAGGCCGGCTTGGCTGGGGTAGTGGTGGTCTGACCAGGTGATTGCTGGCCGCCACGTGGTCCCTGTCCGGGGACGCGTCGGCCGTACCCCTGGCCGGGGACACCCGGGCTCTGCGTGCCCGTACTCGGCTGAGTCTGCTGCCCGGGCTGGGTCTGTTGACCGCCTGGCACCTGACCGCCTGGCACCTGTCCGTTGGGGAGCTGGCCGTTGGGGAGCTGGCCCTGGGGGAAGCGGCCGCCGCCGGGGAACTGCGTCTGCTGAGTGGCTCCTCCGGATCCCCAGGCGTGGCCGACCGCAGTACCGCCGAGGAAGGCAAGCACGGCCAGCAGGGAACCCGCCCCGGCCAGAATCAGCCCGCTCGGCTTCCCGGCGGACGACTTCGTCTTACCTCCCGGTGCGGGTGCACCCGGTACTGCGTCGCCCTGGCGCGCGGCCAACCACTGCTGCTCGGCCTGCCGTTGCTGCTCAGCCGGTGTGCCCGGCGCACCGCCAGCCACCCATTGGGGCACCGCGGGTGGGTTGTTGGTGTTCTCAGTCATTCCTTTTCTCCGGTTCTCTGGGACAAGGGTTCAGCTGCCGCTGGTCAGGTCGTAGACCGTGGTGCTACCGACGGTCTGCGCCTGGAAGTTCTGCTGCACCCAGGTACTGATCTCGCTCGAGGTTCCCTCGCTGCGGCCACCGAAGCCGCCGCCACCGCTACCGATGAAGTAGTGAACCTTGCCTTGGGCAACAAGATCCTGGAACTCCGCCAGCGACGGCGCCGGGTCGGTCCCGTTGAAGCCGCCGATCGCCATCACCGGTACGTCGGCCGCCAGCGCGATCGGCGCAGCGCCGTTCGCGGTGACTGCCGCGGCGGCCCAGGTGTAGCCGTTCGCGCCCTGCTGGAGCAGCGTGACGAGGTCGGCCGACACACCGGCGGTTCCGCCGCCACCAAGGAACCCACCGCCTCCGCCGCCACCTCGCGTCGGCGGAGTCGTGGTCCCGGTGCCGCCCTGCCCGTTCGTAGTACCGGGAGCTGTGCCTGTGCCAGGAGGCGTGCCGGTCCGGCCGCCTGCTCCGCCCCCGCCTCCTCCTCCGAAGCCACCCATCCGGCCACCTGCCGAGGCCGGGCCGGCCGACGGCAGTGCACCGCTGTGAGCCGCGGAGATCGTCTCCACCGAGTACGCCGTGGGCCCGGCGAGCGCGCTCACCGCGATCAGCACGGCAGCGAACATCCCGGCCCGGCGAACCGTCCTGCCAGGCAACTGGAGCTCAGGCAGCAACAGCACCGATCCAGCGCCCACAATTCCGGTGATCAGCACGACCCAGCGCAACCACGGCTGCCAGGTCGGCGTCGCGTTGAGCAGGGAGAAGCTGTAGCCGGCGGTCAGGAAGATGCCTCCGGCAAGGGCTGCCCGGGGCAACCATTCGGTCCGGCGACGCCAGAGCACCATCATCGCGGCACCGACCAGGGCGCCGATCGCGGGAGCCAACGCGACCATGTAATAGGTGTGGATGATGCCCTGCATGTAGCTGAACACCAGTCCGGTGACGACGAGCCAGCCACCCCACAGAATCGCGAACGCCCGGGTCTTGTTGGTACGGCCGGACTTTCCGGCGGCGACGACCAGGACGATCGTGGACAGGAGAGCCGCCGGTAGCAACCAGCCGATCTGGCTGGCGAACTGCTCGGTGAAGAGCCGCTGCAGACCCGCCGCACCACCCCAACCCGGATTGCCGACACCACCGCCGACGGAGCCGGTCTCGTCACCGTTCAGCCGGCCAAGACCGTTGTAGCCGAGGGTCAGCTCGAGGATGCTGTTGTTGGTGGACCCACCGATGTAGGGCCGCGCCGAGGCCGGCATCAGCTCGACGATCGCGATCCACCAGCCGGCGCCGACGATCATCGCGCCGAGAGCCACCACACTGTGCACGATCCGCTTGCCCAGTTGGGGCTTGCCCGCGATCAGGTAGGCCAGCCCGAAGGCGGGCAGGACCAAGAAGGCCTGCAGCATCTTCGTGAGGAAGCCGAAGCCGACGAGCAGTCCGGCCAACGCCATCCAGCGCGCCGCATGCTTGTCGGAGTCGATCGCCCGGGTGACGGCCCACGCACCGGCGACCAGCAGCAGAACGAGCAACGCGTCCGGGTTGTTGAAGCGGAACATCAGGACGGCGACCGGGGTCAGCGCCAGGATCGCGCCGGCCAGCAGGGCCGCATTCGCGGAGAACCACCGGCGGACCGCCACGTAGACGAACCCCACACTGGCAACACCCATCAGCGCCTGCGGGATCAGCATGCTCCAGGTACTGAACCCGAAGATCCGCCCGGACAGTCCCATCACCCACAGCGAGGCCGGGGTCTTGTCCACCGTGATGAAGTTCGAGGCATCCAGCGAGCCGAAGAACCACGCCTTCCAACTGGTGGAGCCCGCTTGCACCGCCATCGCGTAGTACTCGTTGGCGTAGCCGTTCTTGGACAGGCCCCACAGGTAGGCGATCAGGGTCAGCAGCAACAGGCCGCCGAACAGGGATCTGTCGCGAGTGATCGCGTACGCCGAGACAAGCGCACGTGGCCCCGCTCGTCGGTCGGCGGCGTGACTCCCGCCGGGGACGGATCTCGGATCGGTCAGTGTGCTCATCAATTGCTCCGCGAGTTGTCGAGAACCGCCGGGGGTTCGAAGGTGGGCAATGTGGGTGCCTCATCGTCGAAGACCCAGGCCTGGAAGAGGCTGAAGCGGACCACCGTCGCGGCCAGGTTCGCGGCCGTCAGCACGATGATCTCGACCGATTGCGCCGGCGCCGCGACGGCCGTGTGCAACAGCCACAACGACGAGGCCGTCAGGCTCCAGCCGATGAAGAACGTGAGCAGCCCGCGCAAATGGTGACGGGTGCGGTTCTCCACGCCGCGGACGCCGAAGGTGATCCGGCGGTTCAGCGCGGTGTTGCCGACAGCCGTGATCAGCAGGGCCAGCAGGTTCGCGAACTGGGCCGGCATCGCTTGCCGCAGTACGAGATAGAGCAGGATGTAGGCGAGGGTGCTGATCACGCCGACGAAGGCGAACCGCAGGATCCGCGCGGCCAGCGCCGTACGGGGATCTGCGATGCGTGGCCGGCCAAACGCCTCCCGGACGCCCTCGAGCGGGAGACTGCTGGCGGTCCGGCTGAGCCGGAGGATCCCGCGCAGGTCGTCGGTGACGGTCTTGGCGATCGCCACCCGCGAGTCGAGATCGTCGATCCAGTCCACCGGGACCTCGTGGATCCGCAGCCCCGCCCGCTCGGCCAGCACCAGCAGTTCGGTGTCGAAGAACCAACTGGTGTCCTCCACCAACGGCAGCAGCTGATGGGCCACGTCCGCGCGGATCGCCTTGAACCCGCACTGCGCGTCCGAGAAGCGGGTCCCCAAGGTTGCCCGCAGCAACAGGTTGTAGGTGCGCGAGATGAACTCCCGCTTCGGCCGCCGGACCACCCGGGAGCCGTGCACGAGCCGGGTGCCGATGGCAACGTCACTGTGGCCGGCCATCAGCGGCGCCACCAACGGCAGCAGCGCGTTCAGGTTTGTCGACAAGTCAACGTCCATGTAGGCCAGCACGTCGGCACGGCTCTCGGACCAGACCTGTTTCAGCGCCCGGCCCCGGCCGGGGAGGTCGATCCGGACGATCCGGACGCCGGGCAGTTCGGTCGAGAGCAGGGTGCCGATCTCGAACGTGGCATCGGTACTGCCGTTGTCGGCGATGCAGACCTCGGCGTCAAAAGGGAAGGCAGTGTCCAGGAAGTACCGGAGCCGCCGGATATTCGGGCCGAGGTCGTTTTCCTCATTGCGCACGGGCACGACGATCTCGACCCGAGGACGACCTGTGTTCTGCATGCCTCCGATGCTCTCCGGCGAACCTGAGGCAACCCCTCCGCTGACCTGGGAGTTCCCTGGCAGTTGCGGAGCGTGACTAGCCGGCGTACTTCAGCTGGTACGGCGTAGCCAGAGCAGACCGAGGATCGGCAGGACCAGCGGGACGAATCCGTAGCCCTGGCCGAAGTGGGACCAGACAGTCGCCTGCGGGAAGTCGTCCGGGACCGCGTAGCTGAACGCCCCGATCCCGACGACGCCGACGAGCTCGATCAGGATCGCCACCGTCGCCACCCGGCGGGAGAACCAGGTCGCCCGGGCCAGGGCGAACGTGGCAGCGCAATAGATGACCGCGGCAAGGGCCGACAGCAGGTAGGCGATCGGCGCCTCGGAGAACTGCGTCGCGATCTGTACTCCGGCGCGCGCGGTCGCCGACAACGCGAAGATCCCGTACACCAGGATCAAGATCCGGCCAGGCCCGTGCCTGGTCGCGCTGGGGTCATGCCTGGTCGCGCTGGGGCCGTTCGGGCTGGGGTCGGCCACCTCAGGCGGTCCAGATCTCGTACATCCGCAGCTCGAGCACCGGGATCACCAGGCAGGCAACCGCCAAAGCACCCGCGCCCCACCGGCTGCTCTCCGCCAGCGCCCACAGTGCACCCAGCGGCAGCACGATCAGCGAGCCGATCAGGTAGCCGATGAAAAGCACACCGGACACGTTCTGGTCCGTGTTCACCAACTGGACGATCCCGACCACGAGCTGGGCCAGCAACACCAGCTCGATGACACCGAGGGCACCCAGCAACGTCCAGTTGATCCGACGATCCAGGGCAGTCAGCACGGCCGCGTAGACCATTGCGGCCAGCGCGAGCGCGACGAGCGCCCAGGTGAGTGGTTCGAACACGAGCTAGAGGATGTCACCCGGCGTGTAGGCAGCGGCCTCGGGGTAGCGCTTGGCGAGCTGGTCGATCTTGGCAACCACCGCGTTCACCTGGGCAACGGCCGCGCCGGTGAACGACAGCGGCTCCCCCACGATCCCGACGATCTGCTGTTCGGTCAGCCCGAGCCGGCCGTCGTCGCCGAGCCGGCGGAACAGGTCGTTCTCCGTCGATCCCTTGCGCAGGTCCAGCGCCATCGCGACCGCGTGCTCCTTGATCACCTCGTGCGCGGTCTCCCGGCCGACGCCGTTCTTCACCGCCGCCATCAGCACCTTGGTGGTGGTGAGGAACGGCAGGTACCGCTCCAGCTCGCGGTCGATCACGGCCGGGTACACGCCGAACTCGTCCAGCACCGTCAAGAACGTCTCGAACAGTCCGTCCAGCGCGAAGAATGCGTCGGGCAGGGCGACCCGCCGTACGACGGAACAGAAGACGTCGCCCTCGTTCCACTGGCTCCCTGCGAGCTCGCCTGCCATCGAGGCGTAACCACGCAGGATCACCGCCAGGCCGTTCACCCGCTCACAGGACCGGGTGTTCATCTTGTGCGGCATCGCCGACGAACCGACCTGGCCCTCCTTGAAGCCCTCGGTCACCAGCTCGTTGCCGGCCATCAGCCGGATCGTGATCGCCAGACTGGACGGACCCGCCGCCAGTTGGACCAGCGCGGAGACGACCTCGTAGTCGAGCGAGCGCGGGTAGATCTGGCCGACGCTGGTCAGCACCCGGTTGAACCCGAGGTGCTGAGCCACTTCCGCCTCGAGCCCGGCGAGCAGCTTCTCGTTGCCGCCGAACAGGTCGAGCATGTCCTGCGAAGTACCGACCGGGCCCTTGATGCCGCGCAGCGGGTACCGCGCGATCAGCTCCTCCAGCCGGGTGATCGCGACCAGCAACTCATCCGCCGCCGACGCGAACCGCTTGCCGAGCGTGGTCGCCTGGGCCGCGACGTTATGTGAGCGGCCCGTCATCACCAGCGCCGCGTTCTCCGCCGCCTTCTGGCCCAGCTGGACTACGGTCGCCACCGCGCGATCGCGGACCAGTTCGAGGCTCGCGCGGATCTGGAGTTGCTCGACGTTCTCGGTCAGGTCGCGACTCGTCATCCCCTTGTGCACGTGCTCGTGCCCGGCGAGAGCGTTGAACTCCTCGATCCGAGCCTTCACGTCATGCCGCGTGACCCGCTCCCGCGCCGCGATCGACTCCAGGTCGACGTCGTTCAGCACCCGCTGGTAGTCCTCGATCACCCCGTCCGGCACCGCCACCCCGAAGTCCTTCTGCGCACTCAGCACCGCCAGCCACAGCTGTCGCTCGAGCACGATCTTGTACTCCGGCGACCACAACTGAGCCATCGACAAACTGGCATAGCGCGCAGCAAGAACATTGGGAATCCTGGGCTTACTGGGTTTCGACACCCCCCCATTGTCCCTGCTCGCCGGAATTCCGCCCTCCGCGGGTAGCTCCGAACACACCCTTGCGTCCGAAGAACCGCGGGGCAGGCCCTCCAGTTCTTCGGACGTAAGCGGTGGGTCAGACGGTGACTTCGCCGCGGGCCGCTTTCAAGGCGATGTCGGTGCGGTGTTGGGAGCCCTTGATGCGGATCTGGGCGATGCCGGCGTAGGCGCGTTGGCGGGCCTCGTCGAGGTCCTTGCCGGTGGCGGTGACTGCGAGGACGCGGCCGCCTGCGGTGACCAGTTCGCCGTTTTCGAGCGCAGTGCCGGCGTGGAAGACGCGGACGCCGCCTGCCTCGGCCTGGTCGATGCCGGTGATCGGGTCCCCGGTGCGGGGGTTGGCCGGGTACCGCTTCGAGGCGACCACGACGGCGACGGCCGAGCCGGTCTTCCAGCTGAGGGGCTCCCGGCTATCCAGTTTGCCCGTGGCCGCGGCGTACAGGAGTGCGCCGAGCGGGGTCTTGAGGAGCGGGAGCAACGCCTGCGTCTCGGGATCACCGAAGCGGCAGTTGAACTCGATCACCCGGACACCACGGGAGGTCAGTGCGAGTCCGGCGTACAGGAGGCCGCTGAACGGCGTACCGCGCTTGCGCAGCTCGTCGATGGTCGGCTGCAGGACGTTTTCGGTGATCTCCTCGACCAGGCCTTCCGGTGCCCAGGGCAACGGAGTGTACGCGCCCATGCCGCCCGTATTGGGGCCTTCGTCGTTGTCACCAAGGCGTTTGAAGTCCTGCGCGGGCTGCATCGGCAGCACCGTCCGACCGTCGGTGATCGCGAACAGCGACACCTCGGGCCCGTCCAGGAACTCCTCGATCAGTACCTGCTCGCAGCCGGCCGCGTGCTCCAACGCTTCCGCGCGGTCCGAGGTGACGACAACTCCCTTGCCTGCGGCAAGCGCATCGTCCTTGACCACATAAGGGGGGCCGAAGGCATCGATCGCCTCGGCGGCCTGTTCCGGCGTAGTACAGACGTAGGCGCGACCGGTCGGGACACTCGCGGCAGCCATCACGTCCTTGGCGAAGGCCTTCGACCCCTCGATCTGGGCCGCCTCCTTCGACGGACCGAACACGGCGATACCGGCATCACGCAACGGATCGGCCAGCCCGGCGACCAGCGGCGCCTCGGGTCCGATGACCACCAGCTCGGCGCCGAACTCGACCGCCAACGCGACCACCGCATCGTGATCCGCCATGTCCACCGGACGGCAAACGATCGTTTGCCCGTCGTACGCCGGCTGCAAGGTCGCGATCCCAGGGTTCCCCGGTGCAGCGACGACCTGCTCGACTCCCGGGTCCTGGCTGAGCGCCCAGACCAGTGCATGCTCACGGCCGCCAGTGCCGATGACTAGAACCTTCACGTCGCACGAGCCTAGTGCACACCGGAGCCCAGATTGTTTTTCGGTCGTTGTCGATCCAGGCCGCTGCGGTTCGTGTAGGGGGTAAGACAAGGTCCAACAGACGGAGGAGTTTCCATGTCCGCACCAGAGGTTCTACTGACCGGGCTCGTGATCGGAGAGTCGGCGCGGTGGCACGACGGCCGCCTGTGGTTCTCGAACTGGGGAACGCAGGAAGTCATCGCCGTGGACACCGCCGGGAAGAGCGAGGTGATGGCGACAGTCCCGACCACGATTCCGTTCTCCATCGACTGGCTGCCGGACGGGCGCCTGCTCGTGGTCTCCGGCGTGGAAGGTGACTTGTTACGTCAGGAACCCGACGGCACTCTCGCGCTGCACGCGGATCTCGGCGATACCAGTTGCAACGAGATCGTCGTCGACGGGCGCGGCAACATCTACGTCAACGGCGGCTGCGACTTCCAGCCGGCTGCCGGCGAACGGCCCGGCTTCATCCTGCTGATCACCCCCGACGGTTCGGTACGCCGGGTCGCCGACGAACTCGCCTTCCCCAATGGCATGGTGGTGACGCCCGACGACTCCACCCTCGTCGTCGTGGAGTCGTTCGCCAGCCAACTCACGGCGTACGACATCGCCGCCGATGGCACGCTCTCGAACCGCCGGGTCTGGGCCCCACGCACCGGCGACGGCATCTCCATCGACGCCGACGGCGCCATCTGGGCACCGAGCTGGGCGGGCGGCGATCCGGCCTGCCAACGCATCGCCGAAGGCGGCGAGATCCTCGACACCGTCCTGGTCGACCGGGCCTGCTTCGCCTGCGCCCTCGGCGGCGACGACGGCCGTACCCTCTTCCTCCTCACCGCCGACTGGCACATGCAAGAGCCCTTCGACGACAACCTCACCCGCCTCCTCACCGGCCCCCGAACCGGCCAACTCCTAACAACCCCAGCCCCCACCCCCAAAGCCGGCTGGCCGTAAAGGCCCTCTGCTCGCTAACGTCCGAAGAACCTTGGGCTATGACACAAGGTTCTTCGGACGTTGTGTGTTTTCAGTAGTGCCAGTAGTAGCGGGCGTTGGCGGTCCAGGTGATGGGGGTTGTGGTGTGGTTGGTGAAGGCGGGGCCTAGGCCGCGGGCGATCTCCAAGGTGCGTTGTAGTTGGAGGGCGTAGGGGTGCTGGTTGTCGTCCCACCATTGCTCGAACTGGGTTATGCAGGTCTGGTTGGTGAAGTAGGTGTTGGAGCAGGGGTGGGGTGGGGACCACTTTTGGAGGTGGCGGAAGTTGACGGTGGTGGAGCCGTTCGGGGGTTTGATGGTGCCCACAGCGTCTAGGCAGTAGCCGGTTGCGGGGATGTTCCATTTCACGTAGTGCTGTTTGCCGCCGGCTGACGGGATAGGGCTCATGCCTGCGCAGTTGGCGTCGCCGAGCTTTTCCGAGGTGACGCGCTGGATCTGGGTCAGTGGGCGGCCGGCGCCGTCGTTGTAGCCGTCGAGGAGGACCCAGTCGCCGTCGTGGATGAAGCGCTCGGCGGACTTCGGCGGCCAGGTTGCCGGGTCGCCCCACGAGATGTCGCTGGTGGTTGCGCTTAACGGCGTCCACGCCCACTGACCTGCCGCCGCCCCGCCCGCCCAGTACTGCCCGGCGGCCTTCTCGAACATCAGCGAGTACTGCCCGTAGTTCTCAGCCTCAGCCTGTACTGCGGACGCCCGCGCCGCGCCGGCTGGCGCAGTACTGGCGACGACCGTGAGTAGCAGCGCGGCGGCCGATGACAGGATCGCGAGTCTCTTCCCCATGGAGACCGACGCTAGCTCCACGAAGGTCCAACGGTGTCCGGGGACCGCCGGCGCGTCTAGGCTCCCGGTGAAAGCAGACTGTTTAGGACTTGAGGAGCTGTGATGCCGGAGCCTGTCACCCACACCTTGGACGTCCCCGGGGCGGTCCTGACATACGACGTAAGGGGCGACCTGGTCGAGCGGGACCAGCCGGTACTGCTGGTCATCGGGTCCCCGATGGGCGCGAGCGGCTTCCCGACCCTGGCGTCGAACTTCACCGACCGGACGGTCGTCACGTACGACCCTCGGGGGGTGGAGCGCAGCGTTCGGTCCGACGGGTCCGGGGAGTTGTCCCCGAATGACCACGCGAGCGATCTGGCCGCCTTGATCGAGGCGCTCGACCAAGGTCCGGTCGAGATCTTCGCGAGCAGCGGCGGCGCGGTGAACGCACTCGCGCTGATCGCCCAGCGACCCGATCTGGTGCACAAACTGGTCGCGCACGAACCTCCGCTGGGGACCATCCTCCCGGACCACGAGAACGCGATGGCTGCGAACGAGGACATCTACCAGACCTACCAGCGCGACGGCCTGGGCGCGGGGATGGCCAAGTTCATCGCACTCGTCAGCTTCGACGGCGAGATCCCATCCGACTACGCCGACCAGCCCGCGCCGGACCCGGCGATGTTCGGCCTGCCGGCCACGGACGACGGTTCCCGCGATGACGCCCTGCTGGGGCAGAACATCCGCGGCTGTACGTCGTACCAGCCGGACTTCGACGCGCTCGAGAAGGCGAAGGACCGGATCGTGATCGGCGTCGGCGAGGAGTCGGGGGCCCAGCTCGCCGGCCGCGGCGGGAAGGCGGTTGCCGAGCGGCTCGGGACCACGCCGGTGACCTTCCCGAGCAACCACGGCGGGTTCCTCGGGGACGAGTACGGGATGCCCGGTAAGCCGACGGAGTTCGCCGCGAAGCTGCGGGAGGTCCTGGCCGGCTGAGGATCCCCGGGCCTGGCGTGGTTCTGTGGATCTGCTTAGCTGGGGGTATGACTGACAAGCCTGAGATCGACTTTCCGGACGGCCCGCCCCCGGCGGATCTGGAGATCACCGACATCACCGAGGGCGACGGCGCCGAGGCCAAGGCCGGCTCCCGCGTGAACGTGCACTACGTAGGCGTGGCCCACTCCACCGGCGAGGAGTTCGACGCCTCCTACAACCGCGGCGCGCCGCTGGCCTTCCAGCTCGGCGTCGGCCAGGTCATCCAGGGCTGGGACACCGGTGTCCAGGGCATGAAGGTGGGCGGCCGGCGCAAGCTGGTCATCCCGCCCCACCTCGGGTACGGCGACCGCGGCGCGGGCGGCGCGATCAAGCCCGGCGAGACCCTGATCTTCGTCGTCGACCTGATCAGCGTGAGCTGACACCTTCCACCGATCAGGCCCCCGGTTGCGTCACACTGACGCTAACCGGGGGCCTTTCTTTTGCGTAGTCATACTCAAGCGCAGTACCGCCCGGGTGGGTCGGACTGGAGGTATGACGACGATGGTTGCCACCACGGTGCCCACTGAGAACAGGCGCAGGGCGCTGCAGTTCGTTGCTCTCGGCGCCAAAGCCGTGTTGTTCATGTTGTTGCTGTCGGCATTGATCTGGCCGGACCTGAGCGGGATCAAGGGCAAGGCGTCGACCGCACGCCTGATCGTCTACCCCGTCGGCGCGATGGTGCTGCCGCTGTGGTGGTGGGCCTACGGTCGCACCAGGAGCCGGCTGCACGAGCGTTTCCCCTGGCCCGCGGATCTGCTGATAACGCTGCCCTGGTTGATCGACCTGATCGGCAACCGGCTGAACCTGTTCGACACGATCAGCTGGTGGGACGACGCGATGCACTTCATCCTGTGGGGCCTGCTCACAGCCGGCGTGCTGATCGCCTTCGTTCCCCGCACTCTGTCCCGCGGTATCACCACCTTCGTCGCCCTCGGATTCGGAGCCACCGCCGCGGTGATCTGGGAACTGGGCGAGTACTACGCGTTCGTCCGTCACTCGGAAGAACTTCAAACGGCGTACACGGACACCCTCGGCGACCTCGCCCTCGGCACCCTGGGCGCCCTGCTAGCCGCCCTCATCCTCTTCCAGGTACACAGCCGACGGGCTCGATGAGCTACCCGCTCGCCTGTACTGGCCGGTGGTCACGCCGTGCTCGCGCTTGAAGGCGGACGCGAACGCGAACTCGGAGCCGTAACCAACCTGACGGGCGATCACGCTCAAGGCCGCATCCGAGGCACGGAGCAGACGCCCGGCGATGGTCATCCGCCACCAGGTCAGATAGGTCAGCGGCGGTCGGCCGACGAGCGCGGTGAACCTGCGGGAGAAGGCTGCCCTGGACAACCCGGCCACCGCGCCCAGGTCGTGCACGGTCCACGGCCGGGCGAGGTCGCTGTGGATGGCGTGTAGGGCTGCTGCGATCGCCGGATCGTTCAACGCTGCCACCCACCCAGTACCGGCCCGACTGTCGGACTGCTCCTGGAGCCAGGCCCGCAGCATCTGGAGCAACAACAGGTCGAGAAGCGCCTGTACTACGGCGTCGGTTCCTGCACCGGGTTGTTCCAACTCGGCACCGAGCATCTCCACCGCCGTGCGCAAGGCTGGATGGTGTCCGATCCGGGCGGGCAGGTAGATGACCTCGGGAAGGTCACCGAGCAACGGATGTGACCGCGTTCGATCGAACAAGTAGGCGCCACACAGCAGGACAGTCGGCGCCCCCACCGGCCCTGAGCTTGGCTGCTCGGCGGTCAACGGTGTGGAGGGGCTGTCTGCCAGCGCCAGGCTCGTGCCGTGGGGGAGAAAGACGACGTCGCCGGCAGCCAACGGTAGCGGTGGGTCATCGGGGCGGATCAGCCAGCAGGAGCCCTGCAGGACGACGTGGAATCCGGCCCCCTGGGCCGGCGGGAACAGTCGATGGAAAGGCGCGTGCCGCTCCACCCGCCCGGAGTGCGGTCGCCCGGTCCGGATCGCGGTGATCGCGTCGCTGAGCACATCCATTCAGCCAGCGTATTCGTTCCAGGCGGTCAGCAAGACGATCGCTGAGGAAACCGAGACGCAAGCAGCTGGGCCGTCTCAGCCGGCGCTCCTACGGTGGAAACATCCATCCACTGAACAGGAGTTTCGCTGTGACGATCGCTGTGTACGGCGCCAACGGCTACCAAGGCAAACTGGTTACCGCCGAGCTGGCCCGGCAGGACCTCGACCTGGTCATGGTCGGTCGAGATCTCACCCGACTGCAGGACGCCGCCAAAGCAAGCGGAGTCCCGGACACCGAACTGCGGCAGGCGGCTACCGACGATCCGACCGCCCTCGCTGCGGCCTTCCGCGGTGTCGACGTGGTGATCAACTGCGCTGGTCCGTTCACCAACTCGGGAGTGGCAGTGGTCCGCGCCGCCGTCGAAGCCGGTTGCCACTACCTCGACACTGCGGGGGAACAGCTCTACCTCCAGCGGATCTTCGACACTGTCAGTCCAGAGGCCGAGCGGGCCGGTGTGACCGTGGTGCCGGCGATGACCGATGGCGGAGTACCAGGTGACTTGATCGCACACCTGCTCGCCGAACGCCTGGGGCCACTCGAGGAACTCACGACCGCTCACCTGATCACCGGAAACGGCGAGCCTCCGTCACGCGGATCCCTGCGCAGCGGACTGGTGACGCTGGCGGATCTCAGACAAGGCGGTCTCCGCTATGCCGACGGCGTCTGGACCAGCGGTACTCCGGCGGGCCGGACCGTCATGACCTTCCCCGGCAGTGCTGAGCCGACTCCGGCGGTCACGTTCCCGCTGCCGGAGGTCGTCACCGTCCCCCGGCATGTCAGCGTTCGGCGGGTCTTGGGGGTGGTCGAGGAGTCGGTGGCAGCCCGGTTGTCCGGAGGCGTCAGTGCCGACGTGGTCGATGGCCTGCCGGAGGGACCGACTGCCGAGGGTCGGAGCAGCCAACGCTTCACGGTGCTGGTCGAGGCCGTCAGCATCACCGGGCGGCATGTTCGTGGAGTGGTGACGGGAGCCGACACCTACGGGACCACCGCCGTGATCGCCGCCGAGGGCGCCCGGCGCCTCGCCGGAACCACGACGACCCGAGGAGTCCTCGCACCAGCCCAGGCCTTCGACCCCTCCGGCTTCCTCAACTCACTCGCCCCCCACGGTGTCACCTGGACAATCACCCCAGCCTGAAAGTCATCGGCGTTCGTTGGCGCGGCCCAGGAGCCACAGTAGATAGGGGCCGCCGACGAGCGCCGTGAGCGCGCCCACCGGTATCTCCAAGGGCGGCAGCACCGTACGGGCAGCCAGATCGGCGGCCACCAGCACCACCGCTCCCGTCAACGCCGAGCAGAGCAGCGGCAGCTCGGGCCGACGGGTGAGCCTTCGGGCAAGCTGCGGCGCGGTGAGGGCGACGAACCCGATGGGACCCGCGGCGCCGGTGGCGGTGGCGGCGAGGACGACCCCGAGGACGGTCAGCCCGAGCCGTGTCCGCTGCACCCGTACTCCGAGCGCGGACGCCGTGTCATCGTTGAATCCCATCGGCCGCATCGCCCGCCCTGCCCACACCAGCGCGGGCAGACACAGCACGAGTACGACGGCCAGCGGCCCGGCCTGCTCCCAGCCTCGCCCGTTGAGACTCCCGGTGAGCCACAGCTTCAGCTGCTCGGCGGCCTCCAACTGAGTGTCGGCGAGATAGAGCTGGACGACGGCCGAGAGCGCAACTCCGATCCCGACTCCGATCAGCACGAACCGGTTCGCGTGCATCCCACGACGCCACGCGAGCACGTACACGAGCGCCGCCGCCGCGAGACCGCCCGCGACAGAGACGACCGGCATCGCCCCCGGAGAAGTCACTGCGCCGGTGGCCAAAGCGAGCACGGTCGCAGCCGCAGCCCCGTGACCGACGCCGATGACGTCCGGGCTGGCCAGCGGATTGCGCGCCACCGTCTGTACCAGCGCCCCGGCAGCGCCGAGCGCGGCTCCGACCAGCGCGCCGAGGACGATCCGCGGCAGCCGCAGCTCATTGACGACGAGGTCGTACGGCCCGCCGCCGTCGACCACGGTCCGCCATGCCGCGCGCGGCGACACGAAGCTCTGCCCGACACAGACCGCGACGCCCATCACGACAAGGAGAAGGATCAGAAGCACAACGGCGATGACGGCGGACCGTCGGTGCAGGAGGAGGGACAGGTGCGGCCGGGGCCGGAGTATGGCGATCCCGTCAGGGAGACCACGCCCGCTGGCGGCCGCCGTACGGGACCGGGTGCTCACGCGCCGGCGACCTTCCGGCGTACGAGGACTACCAGGACCGGCACGCCAACCAGCGCGGTCATGACTCCTGCGGGGACTTCTGCCGGGGCTCGGACCACGCGGCCGGCCACGTCGGCGGCCAGCAGCAGGGCGGCGCCGAGGAGAGCGGACAGCGGGAGCACCTGGCGGTTGCCCGCCGGGACGAGACGGCGAGCGAGGTGAGGTACGGCGAGCCCGACGAAGGCGATCGGCCCGGCGGCGGCCACCGCGGCCGCCGTCAGCAGGGTCGCGCCGAGGGCCGCTGACCCACGAACGAGAAGCACCCGGTGTCCGAGCGCCCGAGCCGTGTCGTCGCCGAGTTCGAGGGCGTCGAGGCCGCGGGCGCAGGCCAGCACGATCAGCGCCCCGACGACAAGGAACGGCAGCATCTTCCCCACGGTGTCGGCATCGCGCCCACTGAGCGCCCCCACCTGCCAGAAGCGGAACTGGTCCAGCGTCGCGGAGCTGGAAGTGAGGACAACAGTGGTGGCCCCGGCCGTCATCGCGGCCAGTGCAGTGCCGGCCAGAGCGAGCTTCACGGGCGAGGCGCCACCCCGTCCGCGCGAAGCGATCGCGTACACGAGCCAGGCGGCGACGACCGCACCAGCGAAGGCGTACCAGACATATCCGCTGAAGCCGTTCGCGAGCCCCAGCGCGATGGCGAACACCACGCCCGCCGCCGCGCCCTGGCTCAGCCCGAGGATGCCGGGGTCGGCGAGCGGGTTACGGGTGACGGCCTGCAGCGAGGCACCGGCGAGCCCGAGGGCGGCACCCGCGGTCAGCCCGATCTCAGTCCGCGGCACCCGCAGCGACAGCACGACCAGGGCGTCCGGTGTGGTCCCGCCGTGCAGCAGCGCGTCCAGTACGGCGGAGAGCGGAACCGGCCGGGTGCCGACGGCGAGGCTGAGCAACGCGACTGCTGCAACCACGAGGACGGCCACCGGCCAGGCGATGCTGGCGCGCCGTACGAACCACCGTCGGCGACCCGGAGCAAGTCGGCCCAACCGGGTGCTCACTTGCCGATGTGCTCGGCGAGCTGTTGTACGACGAGGCGGGCTGCGGCCGGCCCCGCGTTCAGGTACCAGGGATCGTCGTCGACCTTGACCGCGTGCCCGGTCGTGACGGCCTTCATGGACTTCCACAGCGGGCCTGCCAGCACGCTCGCCGCGTCGGTCTTGTCGGGGTCGCCCTGCACGGAATAGAAGATCCAGTCCCCGTCGGCGGTATCGATGCTCTCGGCCCCGATGTCTTCCGAGATCGCCTTGAACTGTTGGGACGACGGCCGCCCGAGTCCCATGTCCACGGCGATCGACCCAGTGAAGGACGAGACGCCGAACATCCGGGTTCGGTCGGGCGTGAACCGCAGCATGGACACGGTGACGCCACCGAGCTCCTTGCCGCGCGCGGCCGCGTCGGCGGCGATGCCATCGACCAGTTGCTTGGCCTGCTGTCCCTTGCCGACGGCGTCGCCGACGAGCAGCAGGTCGCGCTTCCAGTTGATGCCGTTGCCGGCCGTGACGACGGTCGGCGCGATCTTCGAGAGCTTGGGGTAGAGCTCGCCGAGCGAGTCGTTGGCGAGGATCAGGTCGGGCTTGGCCGCGGCGAGCGTCTCCAGGTTCGGCGCCTGTCGCGTGCCCGCATCGGTCATCTTCGCCAGCTGCGCCTTGTACTGCGGGAAGGCGGTGGCGAGGTAGTCGGGAACCAGCCCGGCGTTGGTGGCGCGAGTGGTGGCCGTCGGGACCAATCCGAGGGAGAGCAGGTCGTCCAGCTGCCCGGTGCTCAGTACCGCGATCCGCGTCGGCGCGGCTTTCAGCACGCTGCTGCCCTTGAAGTGCGTGACGGTCCGCGGGAAGGTGCCGTCCTGGGCGACGGTGGATCCCATGCCTTCGGCCAAGGCGCTCGGCGCGGCGGCGGGCCCGTCGTCAGCGTCTTTGGACGACCCGATGACCGGGTTGCGGTCTCCTCCCGCATCATTGCCTGAGGCCGGCGAGCAGCCCACCAACAGCGTTCCGACGAGCATCGCGGCCAGGGCGGCCTTCCACTTCAACACAGGCGTTGTTCCTTAGATCGGTCAGCGGTCGGCCGGGCGGCAGATGCCGTTGGCGGCCGCGCTGGCGGCGAGGGCCTTGGCGGCCGGGTTGTCCGGCGACGCCTGGCCGTTGCGGGTTGTATGGCGGCCGACCGGCACCACCATCGGACTACCGGCGACCGGGTCGGGGATGATCTTGACCGCCAGGCCGAAGACGTCCTCGACGACCTGCTCGGTGATCACCTCACTCGGGTTGCCCTCGGCAACGATCGCGCCGTCCTTCAGGGCGATCAGGTGGTCGCCGAACCGGCAGGCCTGGTTCAGGTCGTGCAGCACCAGCACGATGGTCCGGTCGTCGCGCTTGTTCAGATCGACCAGCAGATCCAGTACTTCGAACTGGTGGGTCAGGTCGAGGAACGTCGTCGGCTCGTCCAGCAGCAGGATGTTGGTCTCCTGGGCCAGCGCCATCGCGATCCAGACCCGCTGCCGCTGGCCACCGGACAGTTCGTCGATCGGCCGGTCGGCGATCTCCAGCACATCGGTGGACGTCATCGCGTCGGCGATCGCCTCGTCGTCCGCCTTGGTCCACTGCCGGATCCAGCCCTGCCGCGGATAGCGGCCACGCCCGACCAGGTCGGCGACCGTGATCCCCTCCGGCGCGGTAGGTGACTGTGGCAACAATCCGAGCTTGGTGGCGACCTCGCGGGTCGGGATCTGCTGGATGCTCTTGCCGTCCAGCAGCACCGTGCCCCGGCTGGGCTTGAGCAGGCGGGCCAACGCCTTCAGCAGGGTCGACTTGCCGCACGCGTTCGCGCCGACGATCACGGTGATCTTGCCGACCGGGATCCGCACCGACAGGTCGTGGATGATCTCCCGCTGGTCGTAACCGACCGCGAGGTTCTCCGCCGCCAGACTGTGTTCCGTCATTTCAGCCACCACTTCCCACCCGGTTGGCCCGGGCCAGCAAGAACATCAGATACGGCGCACCCACCACGCCGGTCACCACCCCGACCGGCAACTGGGTATCCCCCAGTGCGTGCTGCGCGAGCAGGTCGGACAACGCAACCACGAGTGCGCCGATCAAGGCCGACGCGATCATCGCCGGCCCCGGCGAACGCGTCACCCAGCGCGCGATCGGCGGCGCCACGAACGCCACGAACCCAATCGGCCCGGCCGCCGCTGTGGCAACCGCCGCCAGCAGCACCGCGATCACGATCAACCCCAGCCGCGAACGCTCCACCCGCAACCCCAGCCCGTACGCCGTTTCGTCGCCGAGCTGGAGAATCCGCAACCGATGGACCAGGAGCACCATCAGCGGCGTCAGCAGGACCAAGGCGATCGTCAAGGCCCGCACCTCTGACCAGTCGACACCGTTCAGGCTGCCGGTCAGCCAGACCAGCGCCTGCTGGGCGATCTCGACCCTTGCCTTGGTCAACAAGTACGACGTGACGCTCATGGCGATCGCGCCGATCCCGATGCCGACCAGGATCAGCCGGTAGCTGGAGACCCCGCGGCGCCACGCGAGGATGTACATGCTGAACGCCGTGATCAGCGCTCCGGCGATCGCAAGACCCGACACCGCGGCCCCGGTCAGCCCGAGCGTCACGATGGCGAACACGGCGAACGCGCTCGCGCCGTACGTGACGCCGATGATGTCCGGGCTGGCCAGCGGGTTGCGGGCGATGCTCTGGAAGATCGCACCGGACAGACCGAGCGCGGCGCCGACCAGGATGCCGGTCAGGGCGCGCGGCAGGCGGAGCTGGTTCACGATGAACTCGGTCGCCTTGTCGCCCTGGCCGAACAGCGTCTTCACCACGTCGATCACCGGGATCTTGTAGTCACCCAGGGACAACGAGACGCAGAAGGTCGCGAACAGGGCGATCCCGACGATCGTGATGACGAGCACCGACCTCGCCTGGCGGACAGCCCGGGATCGCGCGATCAGCTGGGCCGGCGTACCGGCTGTGGTGGTCGCCATCAGAGGTCCGCCAGCTTGCGGCGGCGGACCAGGGCGATGAAGAAGGGCGCTCCCAGTACTGCGGTGACGATGCCGACCTGGAGTTCGCCGGGCTGCGCCACGATCCGGCCGAGCACGTCCGAGCCGAGCAGCAGGATCGGGGCCAGCACCATCGAGTACGGCAGGATCCAGCGGTAGTCGGGCCCCGTGATGAGCCGAGCGACATGCGGGATGGTGAGGCCGACGAAACCGATCGGTCCCGCGGCCGCCGTCGCCGCGCCACAGAGCAGTACGACCGTCACCGCGGTGAACAGCCGCGCCAGTCCGACGCGCTGACCGAGGGAGCGGGCCACGTCGTCGCCCAGCGAGAGGGCGTTCAGCAACCGGCCCGAGACCAGCGCGAGCACGATGCCGATCAGGATGAACGGCGCGACCTGACCCGCGATGTCCGAGCCGCGGCCCGCCAGCGAGCCGACCGACCAGAACCGGAACTGGTCGAAGGTGTCGACGTCCCCGATCAGCAGCGCGGTCGTCAGCGAACCGAACATCGCCGTCATCGCGGCCCCGGCGAGCGCCAGCTTCACGGGAGTCGCACCCTCCCGGCCAAGCGATCCCAGCGCGTAGACGGCGACCGAGGCCGCTGCCGCGCCCGCGAAGGCCAGCCAGACGTACGCCGTGAGGCTGGTCAGGCCGAACCAGTAGATGCCACCTACAACGAAGAGGGCGGCTCCCCCGTTCACGCCGAGGATGCCCGGGTCCGCCAACGGGTTGCGGGTGACGCCCTGCATCAGAGCGCCGGACAACCCGAGCGCGGCGCCGACCAGCAGGCCGATCACCGTTCGCGGAACTCGCAGTGACCGTACGATCACGTGATCGGTGTTCGCGTCGTTGTAGTGGCGGAGAGCGTCGATGACCGTCGAGAGCGGGATCTGTTTGGAGCCGACGGCGATGCTCAGCAGGCAGATCAGCAGCAGCACCGCGACGCTGACGATCAGCCCGGCGACCAAGGTGGCCCGGCGGGTACGCGGGCGCCGCCGCGGGGCGTCGACGGTGGCGGAATCCGGCGGCGGCGCGGCTGTGGTCGGCAAGGCGGGCGGCGGGGGCATTGGACTTTGGGATCCTCTTAGGTAAGGCTAACCTCTAGACGCCTCAGAATAGCCCGATCGCTCACCGGGCCGCATCTGAACCCCTGCATCTCGGTTGGAGAAGCTCGCATGACCACAGTGCTCGAACGCCCGATCGCGTTCGACTCCGTCCTGGCCACGGTGGCGGCCGTCGACGACGTCAGCCCGCATCTGCGCCGGGTGACCTTCGTCGCTCCACGGATCGCCGAGGTGGTGACGGCCGGTCCGGACCAGCGGATCAAGATCCTGTTCTCGCCGCCCGACGGCAGCGAACTGCGGTTGCCGACCGGCGACGACTGGTATGCCGAGTGGTGCGCGACCCAGGTGGAGCAGCGCTTCATCATGCGGACGTACACGATCCGCGCGCTCCGCCCGGAGGTGGCCGAGCTCGACATCGAGTTCGTCCTGCACGGGGTGAACGGTCCCGCCTCGGCCTGGGTGAGCGAGGCGCAGCCGGGTGAGACGGTCGGACTGATTCTGCCGTTCGCCGTGGACACCACCAGCACCAAGGGCCTGCTGCAGTCCGGCGTCGACTACGTGCCGCCGGCAACGAGTGTCCACCGCGTCCTGGTCGCCGACGAGACCGCGTTGCCCGCACTGGCCGGGATCCTCGAGCAGCTGCCGCCCGCAGTACGGGCGACTGTTTTCGTCGAGGTGCCTGACGTTCGGGACATCCGGCCACTGCCGACCCCCGGCGAAGCCGACATCACCTGGATCGCCCAGGCCGGCGGTCCGGACGATGCGCCGCAATCGTTGCTAGAGGCCCTTAAGTCGTCGAGTCTCCCGTTCGATGTCGACTACGCCTGGGTCGCGGGTGAGTCCGCGATGATCAAGCAGGTCCGCCGGCACCTCGTCAACGCGGTCGGTCTGCCGAAGTCGACCATCTCCTTCCAGGGCTACTGGAAGCGCGGCGAACCCCAGGTCTGAACCAGTTGGTCCCGTAGGGCGAACTTCTGGATCTTGCCCGAGGCCGTGAGCGGGAACTCGTCGACGAAGCGCCAGATCCGCGGCGCCTTGTGCGAGGCGAGCTGCGCGCGAACGTAGCCGAGCAGCTCTTGTTCGTCGGGTGTCGCGCCCGGCGCTGTTCGGACGAAAGCAGCGACCTGTTCTCCCCAGACAGGGTCGGGCACCCCCACCACGGCGACGTCGGCGACGGCTGGATGGTCGGCGAGCAACTGCTCGATCTCACGCGGATAGATGTTCTCGCCGCCGCGGATGATCAGCTCCTTGAGCCGGCCCTCGATCCGGCAGTACCCCCGTTCGTCCATGCTCGCCAGGTCACCGGTATGCAGCCAGCCGTCCTCGTCGATGGCCGCGGAGGTCTGCACGGGATCGTCGAAGTACCCGGCCATCACGTGGTAGCCGCGGGTGCACAGCTCGCCGATCTCACCAGGCCGGGCCAGGTCCTCGCCGGCCGGTCGGACGATCTTCACCTCGGCACCGGGGAGCGGTCGTCCGATCGTCTCCGCCCTATCCTCTGGCGAGTCGTCCAACTCGGTCATGGTGATGACCGGCGAGGCCTCCGTCTGGGCATAGACGATGGCCATCGGGACCCCGAGGACCTCTTCGATCCGCCGTACGAGGTGAGGCGCGACCGTGGCACCTCCCGACAAGGCGTAGCGCACGGAGGACAGGTCCGTGCCGGCGAAGGCCGGGTGCGCGAGCATGCCGAGCAGCATCGTGGGCACGCCACAGAGCTGGGCTGCCCGTTCAGACTCGGTCAGCTGCAACTGCAACGCAGGGTCGAAGCCGGGCAGAAGCACCTGGGTGCCCAGGCTGGCCAATGGCGCGAGGGTCCCCTGCACACATCCCGCCGTGTGGAACAACGGCATCGGATTGATGAAGACCTCGCCAGGCTGCATGTCGAAGGCGCGGACATAGGACAACCTCGCGTTGTTGGTGATGCCACGATGACGCAGTACTGCGCCCTTCGGCCTTCCTGTGGTCCCCGAGGTGTACTGGATCTGCGCGGGATCCTCCGGTCGTACGTCGGGGAGCTTCTCGGTCGGAGAACCACTTTCGCGGAACTCCGCCCAGTCCTCGAGGTGCACCACCGTCCGCAGCTCGGGAAGGTCGGACCGGATCCCCTCGAGGGTCTCGATCAGCGAATTGCCGCGGTACTCGCGGACCAGGAAGACGCCGGCAGAGCGGGACTGCCCGAGCACATGGCGGATCTCCTGGCTCCGCAACGCCTGGTTGACGGTGACGAGCGTCAACCCGGACAACGCCGCGGCCATCTCGAGCAGCACCCACTCGGGGATGTTGTTCGCCCAGACCGCCACCCGCTCACCGGGCGCGAAGCGGCCGAGCAGAGCGCGGGCGACTTGCTCGGATTCCGCCAGCAGTTCGGAGTACCGCCAGCGCCGGCGGGCCGCGGGGTCGGGGAGTCCCTCGACCAGGGCGACATCGGAGGGAGCCTGCTCGGCCGCCGCCCGCAGCAGCGACCCGACGGTTTCGTCCCGGACGAGTCCACCGGCCGTCGCCTCGGTGGACTGGTAGGCGCCCATCACACTGCCCGCCCATCGATCCACAGCGGCTCGAGCGGCGGCTGTCCGGTCACCCAGTAGGAGTCCAGGTCGTCCGCGGACCAGCCGCGCTCGGTCAGGATCTCCTCGTCCGTGACCATCCGCCCGGTGCACGTCCGGGGCTCACTGGTCAGGATCTCCAATGCGGCGTCGACATAGATCTCCGGACGCCGCCATTGGGCCGGCTCTCCCATCTTGTCGCGACCCCAGTTCCGGGTCGCCGCAGTGTCGATCGGTGCCGCCGGCCACAAGGCGTTGGCGGCGATGTTGTCGTGCTCGTGCTCGGCGGCGATGCCGACCATCAGCCGGCTCATCCCCATCTTCGTCGTCATGTACGCCGCCTTTCCGGGCGAGGCTGTCGTCGTGATCGAAGGACTGTTGGTGAGCAGGTGGCCCCACCCCTGGCGGACCATGTGCGGGAGCGCGTAGTACGCGGCGAGGTAGGCCGCGCGGACGTTGACCTGCCAGATCAGGTCGTACCGTTTGGGCGGGGTGTCGATCACGCGTTCCCACCACAGCGCGCCGGCGTTGCTGATGACGATGTCCGCCCGGCCGAACTCAGCCACGGTCCGTTGGATCAGCCTCTCGACCTCCGCTTCCTTGCGGACATCCGTCTTGACCGCGAGTGCGCGTCCACCGAGAGACCGCACCTCCGCCGTGACGGAGTAGATGGTGCCGGGCAGCCGAGGGTCCTCGGTCTCGCTCTTGCCTGCCACCACTACATCGGCCCCGGCAGCCGAGAGCGCAAGAACCAGCGCCCGTCCGATCCCCCGGCTTCCGCCGGTCACGACGGCGACCCGTCCGGTGAGTTCGCCCCTGTGGTCTCTCATCAGAAATGACTCTCCAACCAGACGAGGGAAGCTGTTAGCAGCCTCGATCCAGGCTGTCTCCCCGGCAATGTGGGAGCGGATCGAGATCGACGCCCGATTTTGTCCGTGGCGACAACCGTCGACTCCTGACCTGCGGGTTTACGCTGCAGAGATGGGCGCACAAGCACCAGCCGGGGATGAGCTGTCAGAGCTCGGCTACCAGATGCTCGATCGGCTCGACTCGGTGGTCGAGGCCATGTGCCGGCTCGTCTACCGGGAGCTCCCGTTCTACTCCGAGGGCGACGTGACCGACGTCGACCTGCGCCGTTCGGTCCACGACAACCTCGTGCCCGTCCTGCAGAGTCTGAGCACCTCGACACCGCTCAATCTCGAAGTCGCCCGCGCCACCGGCCGGGAACGCGCCGAACAGAGCGCGCCGTTGCCCGAAGTACTCCGCGCCTTCCGGATCGGCTTCGAACACCTCTGGCATGACCTGGTGGAGACGGCACGGGCGACCGGCACAGTCGACGACACGATCCTGGTCGATGCAGCGACCACGGTCTGGCGCCTCGCCGGTGAGTGCACCGACGCACTGGCCATCGCCTACCGGTCGACCTCGACGGAACTCGCGGTCCGGCTCGAACACCGCCGGCTCGCACTGCTCGACGCGCTCTTCCTCGGCTCAGCCACCGACACGACGACGCTGTGGGAGATCGCCGAGACCCTCGGGGTCCCGCTCACCGGCCGGTTCCTGATCGTCGTCACCACCTCGGCCGAGCCGTCCGCGGACCTCGACGCCCGCCTGGGGCGGCATGGTGTTCACACGACCTGGCGCTGGCGACCCGATGCCCTGACCGGCCTGCTGTCAGCGGGCCCGGGTACTGCGGAGTCCGTCGTACTGGCCGATCTCGAGAGTGGGGCCGCTCATGACCTCGGCGTCAGCGGACTGTTCGAGCATCTACGCGACGCTCCGCAAGCACTGCACGACGCCCGGATCGCCCTGACCACTCTCACCCATCAGGGCCGGAAGGTGGTCCAGTACGACACCAGTCCGCTGGCGATGCTCGTCAGCGCCGCTCCCGCCGAGGCCGGGCGGGTCACCACCGCGGTGTTCGGTGGCTTGCTCGCCCTCGGCGTTCACGAGCGCGCCACGCTGCTCGGGACCTTGCGGAGCTGGTGTGCGAACGAGGGATCAACCGATCGCACCGCCCTGCAGTTGCACTGTCACAGCAACACGATCCGCTACCGGCTCCGCCGAATCGAGACCCTCACCGAACGCTCCCTGCGGAACCCACAAGATCTCGCCGAGATCGTCACGGCCCTCAACGCCCTCCGCGTCTCACCACCGGGCCCCGGCTCCTGATCCGTTGCGTCCGAAGAACTGGAGAGACGTCCCTCCAGTTCTTCGGACGTAAGCGACTTACTAGGAGGGGTTTTCGGCGTGGGTGAGGGTTTCCCAAGCCACGAAGAGGTTGTTGGAGCCGGCCGGGCGGCGGGACTCCGTCAGGGCCTGGGTGTTGGCCATCGCGTAGCCGAGGCGGGTGTGCATCGCGTTGTAGCCGACCTCGGTGATCGGGCCCAGACCGCGGGTCACGCTGCCGCCGCAGAGCCAGGACGGGACCGTTTCGAGGTTGCGCTCCCAGCGGGACTGGAAGCCGAGCGCCTGGCGCAGCCGCTCACCGAACTCTGGGTAGAGGTCGATGCCCTGGATCCGGGACGTCTCCAGCACGTGGCCGATCGCGGAGATGCCGTACCCGGTGTGCACGAAGTCACGGCAGGTCTCCTGGGTCAGGCCGGTGACGAAGGTGCTCTGGCCCTGCCAGTAGGCGACGATCTTGGCGGTGGTGTTGAGGTTCTGGCTCGGCTTGGTCTTCGGTAGTGCGCCATCCGACTCCAGGTAGACGAAGGCGGGCACCCGGACCCGGTACAGCGAGATCGCCTTGTCGTAGACCGTCTTGTCCTCGAGGAACACCGCGATCCCCTGGATCGCCTCGGTCATGCTCAACTCCCAGTTGCCGTTGGAGTTCGAGCCGTTGATGATCTCCGGCAGGTAGACGTTGCGCAGCATGGTGCCGAACCGGCCGGAGTTCGGCCAGTTGCCGTAGACATGCTTGATGATCTCGGCCGCCTTCGGCCACGACGATCCGGCCCACGCGGTCTGCAGCGGCGCGTTGCTGTTGGTGTGGTCCTGCAGCGTCGCGGACCAGGCGTCCATCAGCTGGATCGCCTTCTGCGCATAGCGATCGTCCCGGGTGACGTACCAGATCAAAGCGTCCGTGTACGCCGCGATCGCGTCCTCGCGCTCGTTCGTGCAGCCGTAGTTCGGGTTCGAGTACGAGCCGCACTCGACCACCGCACGAGGCGTCGGGGTCCGGGTCAGCGATCCGTAGTTGCTGTTCTTCGCCTGGTTGTACGCGTTGGTCCACGGCTGCGCGCCGGCCTGGACCTTCGCGCGGACGAAGTCGAGTTGCTGGCGGCTGACGCCGACACCGGGATGGGTGAAGGTGCCGGGTGCCTGGACGGCCGTCGGCGCCTGGGCAGCGGGTTCGGCCTTCGGAGCGGCGAGCGCGGGGCTGCTCAGGGTCCCGGCCACGATGGCCGCGCAGGCAGCGGTGATCAGTGCTTTCTTTCGCATGGCGGTGTCCTGTTCTTGGGGGCGGTCGGACCCGCGATATCCCCCGCTTACCGCAGGGTCCTTTCGGAAGTTTGACGACAGAGTGTGAACACGTCAATATCCTGAGCGAGAGGAATTCCATCTGGAACAAAGTGCTGATTTGTCCCATCCGCTATGGAACAAAGTGAGGTCTTGTCCCATGAAAAGACGCCAATTCCTGGCCCTCGGTGCAGCCGCCGCAACCGCCCCGGTATTACCGTCCGTAGCCAATGCGACCTTGGCAGCGCCGCCCTCCGACGTCCTGCCCTCCAAGGCCCAGCTCACCAGCCTGGTACGCCGGGTCGCCGACCGGTGGATCGCCGACCACACCGACTCCGGCGACAACGGCTGGGCCAGGGCCACCTTCTTCAGCGGACTGATGGCGGCCTATCGCCTGACCAACGACGCCCGCTACCTGAACTACACCCGCAGCTGGGCCGAGAAGCACAGGTACGGGATTCGCGAAGGCGTCGCCACCCGGCACGCGGACAACCACAACGCCATCCAGGTCTACCTCGATCTCTACGACCTCGAGCCCTCCGCGAACAAGTTGACCGCGGCAACGGACACCCTGAGCCGGATGGTTGCCAGTAGCAAGGTTGACGACTGGTGGTGGTGCGACGCACTGCACATGGCGATGCCACCGTTCGCCCGGATCGGCAAGCAGCGCAACGATCCGGCGTACTGGACCAAGCTCTACCAGCTCTACAACCACACCAAACGGACGCGGCGGTTGTGGGCGTCGTCAAGCGGGCTCTGGTACCGCGATGACCGCTTCCTGCCCGGTGGGATCGTGTCCCCCAGCGGCAAGCCGGTGTTCTGGTCGCGCGGCGACGGCTGGGTCGCTGCCGGACACGTGAAGACCCTGAAGGCGTTGCCCGCGAGCCAGCAGAATGTGGCCGAGTACAAGAGCACCTTGACGCAACTGGTGACTGCGTTGCGCCCGATCCAGCGAACCGACGGGTTCTGGAACGTCAACCTGGCTGATTCCCAGCATCTCCCCGGGCCTGAGACCAGCGGGACCGCCTTCTTCGCCTACTCCGCGGCGTACGCGATCAAGACCGGGCTGGTGCCGGCAGCGACGTACCAGCCGATGGCGGCGCGGGCCTGGAACGGGATGGTTGCGACCGCGGTCCACCCTGACGGATTCCTTGGCTATGTGCAGAAGGTCGGCGACCGGCCCGAATCGAGCCAGCCGATCACCTACGAATCAACCGCGGACTTCGGCGTCGGCGCCTTCCTCCTGGCCGGCGCTGAACTGGCCACCCTGGCCGTCTAGCGCCTGGCCAACTGCCCGGATGGAATGCCTGCGGCATCCAGAAGGGCGGCAGCCGTCAGTACGCCGATGCCGCCGAGCGCCTGGGCCCTCACTACGGTCCGGGCGCTCCCGCCGTCGAACACGATCGTCAACTGGACAGCCAGAGTGTCCGGGTCCTCGGCACCCGCTGCGATGAGCTCGGACCGGAAGAAGTCCGTCATCTGCTGCTTGAAGTACCGCGCGACCACACTGCCCGGATGTTCCGGGTTCTTCAGCTCGAACGCGGTACTGACGAACGGGCAGCCCAGATAGTTGCCCTCGGCAGCTATCTTGTCCTGCCGCTCGAACACCGCCAGGATTCGCTCCCGCGGCGACGGTCCCGCCTCCGGCCCCGGCATGAGCGCCGCCTGGTAGGCCGCGCCACGGCTCGCCAGACTCTCGGCGATCACCTCGTCCTTGGAGCGGAACAGCTGGTACATCGACTTCTTCGAGACCCCGGCCGCCTTGCAGAGCGCATCCACCCCGATGCTCACACCGTCGCGGTAGAAGAGGTCGCTCGCGGCTTCCAGCAGCCGCTCGCGGGGGGTTACCGAGGTCGTCATGGGATCGAGCGTACCGGCTCGACTTGCAGAACGAAACCGATCGGTTTACCTTGAGGGAAACAGATCGGTTTCCATCACACCTGGAGTTGAAGTGACCACTCTCGAAGGCGCTGTCGTCCTCGTCACCGGCGGCAACCGAGGTATCGGCAAGGCGATCGTCGACGACCTGCTCGGCAGGGGTGTGCGGAAGGTCTACGCGACCGCCCGCAACCCCGAGCCGAGCACCGACGACCGCGTCGTGACGCTCCCACTGGAGGTCACCGACCCGGCTTCGATCGAGGCGCTGGTCAAGGCCGCCCCCGACGTCACCGTGCTGATCAACAACGCCGGCGGCAGCTCGCCGGACACCTACCTGGACGCACCGCTGGCCGACATCCGGACCGTCTTCGAGACCAACTTCTTCGGCCCGCTGAACGTGACCCGGGCCTTCGTGCCGGTGATCGAGCGCAACGGCGGCGGACACATCCTGAACGCGCACTCGGCGCTGTCCTGGGTCGCCCGGCACGGCGCGTACGCCGCCACCAAGGCCGCGTTCTGGCTGCAGACCAACGCCATCCGCCTCGAACTACAGGACCGTGGCATCGGCGTGACCGGCCTGCACATGGGCTACGTGGACACCGACATGGCCGCGGCGGTGACCGATCCCAAGTCGAAGCCGGCCGATATCGCCCGGGAGGCACTGGACGGGATCGAGAAGGACGCGTTCGAGGTGCTGGCCGACGAGACCGCCCGCCAGGCCAAGGCGGCTCTGTCCGGGGATCCCACCAACCTGTATCCCGAACTCAGGCGCTGACCCCGGCGCCCCGCAGGACGGGCTAGAGGCGGTCGGTCGGGTCGAGGAAGCGGGCGTCGACGTTGTCGTGGACCGTGGAGATGGTGACGTCGAGCCACTTCTCCTTCTCCACGTCCCGGGCCCGCTCGTACTGGTTCGCGACCGCGAGCGCGTCGGGACCGATCAGCAGCCGCTCCGGCACCTCTTCGCTGTCGACCAACTGCAGGACGACCTGGGCCACCTTGGCCGGGTCGTTCGCGGCGACACCGCTGGCGCGCATGTCGCGCATCAGGCCGAGGCTCTGCTCGTACGGCGCGCTGACCGGGTGCACCGTCATCGACGAGCCGGCCCAGTCCGTGTTCATGCCACCCGGCTCGAGCACGGTCACCTTGATCCCCAGCGGGTTCACCTCACGGGCCAGCACGCCGGAGAACCCGCCGACCGCCCACTTGGCCGCCTGGTACGCCGACAGCCCGGCCGCGACCGCCCTGCCGCCGACCGAGGAGACCTGGATGATGTACCCCGAACCCTGCTCGCGGAGCTGGGGAAGAGCCGCCTTGGTGACATTGACGACGCCCAGCAGGTTGGTGTCGATCTGCTGCCGGAAGTCCTCGATCTCCATGTCCTCGACCGAGGCGACATTGGCGTAGCCGGCATTGTTCACGACCACATCGAGCCGTCCGAACGCATCAACAGCCGCCTGTACTGCGGATTGCGCGGCGGCGTAGTCCGTCACATCCAGCCGCACCGCGCGAATCTGGTCGCCGTACTTGGCGACCAGGTCGTCGAGTTGCTCGGGCTTGCGGGCCGTCGCGACGAGCTGGTGGCCTGCTTCGAGCACTGCCTCGGCGATCGCACGACCGAGCCCGCGCGAGCTGCCGGTGATGAGGAAGACCTTCATACCCACTCCTGAAAGGTTCGACTGACTGGTTAGTTACAGAGAAGCATGCCGCGTCTCGGAAATCAACTAGCCGGTTAGTCAGGTATACTTCCGGCATGCCAGGCGATGCGGATGCGACCAGGAAGCGGCTGCTCGACGCGGCGATGAAGGAGTTCGGCGCGTACGGCATCGCCGGTGCCCGGGTGGACCGCATCGCGGCGGAGGCGGCGTCCAACAAGGCGCAGATCTACCACTACTTCGGCAGCAAGGACCAACTGTTCGACGCGGTCTTCAACCAGCTGGTGGTCCGGACCATGGCGGAGACCCCGATCGACGCGACCGACCTGCCGGAGTACGCCGGCAAGTTGTTCGACGGCTTCGAGCAGTATCCCGAGGTCCAGCGGCTGGCGACCTGGTACCGGCTGGAGCGGGCCGGATCCGACGAGCCGCTCGAGTTGATCATGCAGAGCAACGCGCACAAGGTCGAGGCCATCGCCAAGGCCCAGAAGGACGGTCTGATCCCGGCGAAGTACGAGCCGATCGTGCTGCTCGCGCTGGTCCTGCAGTTGTCGGCGTTGTGGACCGGCCTGACGCCGGAGTACGCGATGCTGGTCAGCCGGACGTCGGCCGCCGAGCGCCGCAAGGTGGTCACCGACGCGGTTGCCGCTCTCCTGAAGGACTGATCCCCGACACGCTCCGGACACCTTTTCGTAGGGAGTCTGCATAAGATTGCGTTGATGATTGACGTCGTTGCGGTGCTCCGTCCTGAAGATGTCGCGGTCGAATTCCTGGCTGCTCTCGACCCCGGACGCGGCCACGAGGTCCATCTGCTGATCGCTGATCGCGGCGCTTATCTCCGCCTCCCCGCCGGCGTCCCGCTGGCCGGGCGCCTGGCACCACTGGCGGAACTGTTGCAGACCTCCGGTCAAGGAGCGAAGCCGTTCTCGCCGGGCCAGGCCGCTGACGCGATCGCGCTGGAGACAGGCGACGTCGCCGCCACGATCTGGACCCACAACCCGGCCGACTCGCGGGAGCGCAGAGCCCGGTGGGGGTTCGAGCTCGCACGCCTGGTGCGGGCGCCGGTGCTGCATGCCGTCGGGGACGCACGCTGGCTCGAGTGGACCACCGACATCGATGAACGGCTCGAACGGCCGTTGGTCGACGCGAAGCTGGACTTCGTCAACACGCACTGCGCTGCGCTGGTCGGGCTGGACGAGGAGGACGAGAACGCGCTGATCACCCGGCGGGTCCCGTCGGTCGAGCGCTTCTTCAGTTCCGACCCGGAGGAGCGAGGACGGTTGTCCGCGCTGCTGGGGAGTAGGGGTGACGACGCCGCGGCGGTTCCCGATCCGTGGGAGTTCGCGACCTCGCAGTACGAGATCGACCGGCTGGACGCGACCGCGGCCTGGGTACGGCGTCACCTGGATCCCGCGGCCGGCCCGGTGATCGAGGTCGGTGCGTGCGAGGGAGCGCTGACGCGACGGCTGGCCGGCGAGCGATACACCGTCGAGGCGACCGAGCCGAACCCCGTCTTCCTGACTCGGCTTCAGGAAAGCGTCGTGGGGCACGGCGACGTGCGGATCCATCCCCACAGCTTCGAGGACCTGGCAACCACCCGGCGGCTGACGGGATCGGCGTACCTGCTGATCGAGCTGCTGTACTACGGCCAGGACCTCGCGTTGCTGGACCGGTTCCCGACGGACAGGATGTTCGTCTCGATGGAGCCGGGCGCCTTGGCCGAGCAGGCTTGGCCGGCCGGCTGGACCGTCGAGGAAGAGGTCGACCTGGTCCTACCGCGGTTCGAGTCCGTGGCAGGAGGCCGCGCCCACCTCCGTAAACGAGGCAGCCGCGGCCTCCTGCTCCACCGCCGCCGCTGACTGATTCCTTACGTCCGAAGAACTGGAGGAACGTCTCGCCACTTCTTCGGACGTAAGGGATCAGCTGGTGTGGAGGTCGCGGTCGCGGGTGTACTCCATCGCCGCGGCGACCGAGTCACCGAGCTCGGCGGAGATCTCCCGGTCGAGGATGTGCAGGGCGAGGTCGAAACCGGCGGTGAGACCGCCGGCAGTGACGAGGGTGCCGTCGTCGACCACGCGGTTCTTCTTCAGGTCCGCGCCATACTCCTCGAGCTCGGCCCAGGCGTTGCGGTTCGTCGTCGCCGCCCGGCCCTTCACCAGCCCCGCCGCGGCGAGCAGCATGCCGCCCGTGCAGACGGACCCGATCCAGTCGAGCTGCGGAGCCAGCTCCGCGATCCGGGCGGTCAGAACACCGCGTTGGGCTTCGGCCCAGGCACCACGCTCTGCACGGTTCATCCAGCCGCCGCCCGGCACGAACAGGGCGTCCGGCGTACCGAGTGCCTCCGGGGCCCTGAACCGCAGGCCGTTCATCCCGGTCACCTCGGCAGGGCCGTCCACCGTGACGAGGGCCAGTTCGAGGTCCGACCTGCGGGAGGCAGAACTCCACACCTCGAACGGCCCCATCACGTCCATCTCATCCACACCGTCGAACACCAGGATCTCGATCCGCATGGCTCAACCCAACCGCGTCGCGGGGGTCATCACCAGCGGCCGGAGAGCCGGTGTTCGACAGGATCTGGCCAGCTGGCCGATGATCCCAGTTCGTCAGTACGGCAGGGCGACGTAGTCGACGTGCTGGCCGACGTTCGGGTCGTTCTCGATCTCGGCGGGCACGTTACGCACGATCAGACCGGCCTGGTCAGCGGCCGCCAACGCCGTCTGGTCGTACTTCGTCTTGCGCCAGATGTCGACCATGTACTTCCGCGTCTTCAAGTAGTCCACATACCGCGCCATGTGCGCGTCATCCAGACCCAGCGCCGCGAACAACGCGATCCGGTCGCCGTCCTTGCTCGCGATCTGCCACTTCTTGAACTGATCGTGCTCATGCGGCAACGGCGCCTTCGACTTCTGGAACCGCAACAACGTCCCGTTCCCCGAGTGCGTCGTCCGCAGACTCCACACCGCCACATCACCGACCCGGGTCCGCACATACTTGTTCTCACCCACCCCCAGATCCGGGGTGTTGTGCGACTGATGACGAAGATTCAGCCCACTGGTATGCCGGTAGTGATCCTGCAGATAGATCCCGAACCGCAGAATCGTGTACCGCCCGTTCCAGTCCGGCGCGTTCGGATCCACCCGATCCGCGTTGTCCTTGTGGAACCCCCGCTGCACCCCGTTCACCGTGAACGCACTGTCACCGGAGTACACGATCTTGTCCTCACCCAGGATCTGCCGGGCGATCTTCACGAAGTTCCCATCCGTCAGCACCTCCCGCAACCGCGGGTTCGCCAACAGATCCCCACCAAAATTCTTCCGCGACCAATGCGCCGACTCCCGCAACCGCTTGATGTCGTCACGGGAATACACCCCGCGCACGATCGTCCAGCCGTTCTCCCAGAACCCGCCCACATCGACGTTGTCCACCGCAGACATACTGCCTTCTTCCTTCGGAGTCCCCAATGACCCTGCTCAAGGTAGTGCGTCGGAATCGACATTGTCAGGGGGATGGGGACATTGGTTTGTGATTGTCCGGGCGGAAATCAGCCGGTGCGACGCGGCATTCCCCGTCGTACCGTCCGGGGAGAAGACTAACCACTGAGCGCAGGGATCGCACCGCTGGGCGCAGAAAGCTCGCACCAGGAGTGATCGATTCGCTACCCATGGTGGAGTCAGTCCCGCCTTTGGAGGTCCGCCATGCCTCGTACCGCGCCCGTCCGCGCCCGAAGATTCGACCCCGGCTCGACCGTCACCATCCTCACCACGGTCGCCGCCACCGCAGCCTCGCTGGTCGCTGTGGTCTCACCTGCCTCCGCCCTGCCGGAGGCGACCACCTCCTGCGACGTGGCCGCGACCGGTTTCACCCCGGTCTTACAGCTCGAACTGCCCGAACGGGCAAGTTTCCTGAACGAAACCCCGCCGTACAGCCTCGACCGCACGGCCGAGATCGGCTCGAACTTCGACCGGATCGGCTACTGCGTCGAGCTGAACGGACCCGACGGTCCGCAGTGGGTGTGGACGGCGATGGAGCCGTTCACCGACGATGCCCGCCGGATCGGGCTGCCGACGCGCCCTGGTGAGCTCGTCCGTCAGCGGGTCGGCGACCTCGAGGTCCGTTCGAACGTGCCCAGCGTGACCAGCGGTTCCGGCCAGACCGGCTACCTGGAGATGTGGCCGAACCAGTACCAGGAAAGCGCCAGCACCCAGGTCGCGAACGCCTCGCCGATCACCTTCGACGTCGACGACAACCCGACCTCACCGCTGGGCTACGGCTCGTTCCAGGTGTCACAGATCGGCCCGACCCGGCCGTCGAACCTCGCGGCCAAACAGGTGTTCGCGATCAACACCTTCACCGAGTCGGACAACAGCCTGCTCTCGCTCGGTATCGGCACCAACTCCGGCGGCCAGCCGGACTGGACCTTCGCGAACAACGCGAACCGTTACTCACAACGCAAACTGACCGCCTTCGTCCGTACTTCGCTCGTCGCGGTGACCGAATCGCCGCAGGACCGGCAACTCCTCCCCCGCGACAGCCGGAACGGAGCCGTGGCCCCGGTGGCCGGACGGATCACGGATCCGCGGGTCAAGCGGGTGCAGCTGAAGGTGATCGGCAACGGCAGGACGGAGACGTTCAACTCCTCGGCGAGCAGCTTCCGTTTCACCCCGCGGATCACGGCCGGTCTGCACGAGTACACGTTCGAACTGCGCGCGACCGGCCCGGGGATCGACCGGGTGGTGGCCCGGCGGGAAGGCGTTGTCTCCGGCGACGTCTTCGTAGTGCAGGGGCAATCCAACGCGGAGGCGTTCAAGTTCAACGGTGCGGCGAATGTGGAGGAATCGCCTTATCTGCGGAGCTTCGGGACGTCGACCTCGGACGGCACCATCTCCGGCGCGGACCGGGTCTGGCACTACGCGACCGGTGACGTGACCACGCAGTCGGGGTCGGTCGGCCAGTGGGCGATCCGGATGGCCCGGCGGATCGTGGACACCAACAAGGTCCCGGTCGCGCTCTTCAACGGCGCGCACGGTGGTCAGCCGATCCAGTTCTTCCAGCGCAACGACGCGAACCCGAGCGACCTCAACACCAACTACGGCCGGCTGCGGCAACGCCTGCAAGCAGCGGGAGTGATCAGCCAGGTCAAGGGAGTGCTCTGGTACCAGGGCGAGTCCGACAACGACAACGCCGCGGTACACGTCGCCGGCTTCACCTCACTGCTGCAGGACTGGCGCTCCGAGTTCGGCGGTGCGATCTCCGGGGGCAGCAGGTACTACGTGTACCAGGTCCGCACGTCGCCCTGCGGCAACACGACCGCCATCAACCTGCGAGAGGCCCAGCGCCAACTCGGAGACAGCCAGGGCGTGACTCTGCTGTCCACTAACGGCCTGTCCGGCCATGACGGCTGCCACTACTCCTATCTCGGGGGATACCGAGACATGGGCGACCACACGTACGCAGTACTGGCCAGAGACCTGTACGGCGGGCCGTCAGCGGGTGTGGCTCCGCCGAACCCAGCTGGTGTCGCCGCAAGCGGGTCAGAGCTCACTGTGCAACTCCGGTCCACCGATCCACTGACTGTGGATGCCGGAGTCGCCGCGGACTTCCGGGTGGACGGTGCAGCCGTCACTGTGTCGTCGGTTGCCTACCAGCCGGGCGGCAAGCTCGTGCTCACCCTGTCCGGACCTGCAGCAGGCGTGACCAATCTGATCTACCAGGGCCACAACGGTGCCGGCCCATGGATCACCAACGCGACCGGCACAGGCCTGCTGTCCTTCAGCCTGCCAGTGACCGGCTGATCCCGGGCGCGGCCGGCGCCTACCGCCCCAGGGCACCGGCCGCGCCACTTGGTGAACACGGTCCGTGGCGGTGCAATCCCACTGGGAGCGAGTCGGGGCCGGTGGGCCCGTGCCGACGTACCGTAGATGCCATGTCAGTGACAGGGGGACCGCCTTCCACTCCTGTGGAGGTGGAGGAACGGGTGGGGCCGTACCGGCTGATCCGGCGGCTCGGCCAGGGCGGCATGGGTGTCGTCTACCTGGCCGAGGGACCCGAGCACAAAGAGGTCGCGCTGAAGGTACTGCGGCCGCACGTGGCGCACGATCCGACCGCCCGTGCCCGGCTCGAGCGCGAGGCCACGACGCTGCAGAAGGTGAACCACCCAGGAGTGGCCGGGATCCTCGACCACGACCTGTCGGGCGACAGGCCGTACCTGGTCACGCGGTTCGTGCCCGGACGTCCTCTGGACGAGCAGGTAGACGAGCGAGGGCCTCTGACTCCGCAGCGCTGGCTGCCGGTCGCCGGTTGTCTCGCGGAGTCTCTGCAGGCGATCCACGCGTCCGGAGTGATCCACCGGGACCTCAAGCCCGGCAACGTGATGATGTTCAACGGCAAGCCGGTGATGATCGACTTCGGCATCGCCCAGGCCGCTGACGACCTACGGCTCACCCAGACCGGCCTGGTGATCGGTACGCCGGGCTACCTCGCGCCGGAGTTGATCGAAGGCGAGATGGTCTCGGAGTCCGCCGACTGGTGGGGCTGGGCCGCCACCGTCGCGTACGCGGCCACCGGGCGACGCCCATTCGGCAAGGGGCCGTTCGAGGTCGTGCTGCATCGGGTCCACAAGGGCCAGGCCGACCTCGAAGGTCTCGACCCCCGACTGAAGCCGCTGTTGGCCGCTGCCCTCGCACCGAACCGACGCGACCGTCCTACGCAGGTAGAGATCATGGCCGGCCTCAACCGGTACGCCGAGGGCCGGGACGCGCTGGTTCCGAATCCCCACACGGCGACAGAGGAAGCTGCCAAGGCGACTGCGCTCGTCAATCCGCCCACAGCTGTGATGACTCGCCTGATGCCGGACGGCGTCGCTGCCGGGGTTGGTGCTGGTGAGATGGATCCGGCGGCGGTCGCGCACCTGGTGCCGGCGGTGATTCCGCCGCTGTCGGCGTTCGCGCCGTTGCGGGACAAGTTGCGCGATGTCGCCGCCCAGCAGAAGGCCAAGAACCAGGTGGCGCAGAACCTCGCGGGCCAACCCGTCCCGAGCCACCCCGCCACTTACAGCCCGACGCCGGCTGCGGCTGCTCCCGCCGCGATGCCCTTGCCCTACCAAGGCACGCCCTACCAGGGCACTCCGTACGAAGGCACTCCCTACCAGGGCGCTCCGGCCGCCGGGCCGGCGTTCGCGGGCTACACGGCATCGCCTGCGAACTACCCGGGCCAAGGCGTAGCGCCGTACCAGCCGTCTTATCCGCAGCCCTACCAGCCGGCGCCCAGCCAGCCATCGCAGTACGGGCCGGTTGGGAAGCCGCCGAAACCCGAGCGGGCGGCCAAAGCCGACGGTCCTGCCTCGCCGAACCAGCAGTTCGCTCGCTCACTCGTGCTCGCGGCGCTGATGCTGGCTCTCGCTGGACTGATGGCTCTGACGCCGGGCTTCGGGCTGCTGGTAGCGGCTTTGCTCATCATCGTCGCCCGGACGGTCGACCGCGGCAGCACTGCTTTGCTGCGCCGGCGCCAGGTCCGCGGCGGTCGCGGCAAGGCGGACGGCCTGGTCGCCGCAGCGGCCAGTCCTGTCCACCTGATCGCGGCCAGCCTCATCACGCTCTTCTGCCTGATCCTGCCGGTGATCGTCGGCTTCATCGTCGGCGGCATCGTCTCCGCCATGGCCGCCAGCGCCCGGGGACTCGACTGGCAGCCTCTCTCCGCGGTCGGCTTCGCCACCGGCGGCCTCGCCGGACTGTTGATGGCCTGGATCGGCCCCGGCGGCACCTCTCTGCGCCGCGGTTCCAAGATCGCCGTGCGAGGGGCGTTCCGACCCGCCTGGCTGAGCATCCTGGTCGCCGCAGTCCTGCTCGCCGGCGCAACCCTCTCCTTCACCAGCGCGACCAACGGCGGCGGGGCCAACTGGGCCCGCACCCCCATCAACACCCCCGACCTCCCCAACAACCCGGGCCTCAGCGACATCCGCAACTACCCGATCATCCGCGACCTCCCCCTGATCGGCAGCTGAAACCCCCGCCGAGGACGGTCCGGCGGGGGCTCAGGAGAAGGCGTCAGATGCGGTTGTCGAGGATGACGATCTGGGAGCGTTCGGGGCCCACGCCGACGGCGGAGATCGGGGCGCCGCTGAGGGCCTCGACCGCCTTGACGTAGGTCTGGGCATTCTTCGGCAGGTCCTCGAAGGTTCGGCAGCCGGTGATGTCCTCGTCCCAGCCGTCGTACTCCTCGTACACCGGGACCGCGTGGTGGAACTCGGTCTGCGTCATCGGCATCTCCTCGTGCCGGACCCCGTTCACGTCGTACGCGACGCAGACCGGGATCTTCGCCCGCCCGGTCAGGGTGTCCAGCTTGGTGAGGACGAAGTCGGAGACGCCGTTCACCCGGGCGGCGTACCGCGCGATGACCGCGTCGTACCACCCGCAGCGGCGGGGGCGGCCGGTCGTCGTACCGAACTCGAAGCCCTGCTGGCGGAGCCACTCACCGTCGGCGTCCAGCAGTTCGGTCGGGAACGGGCCCTCGCCCACCCGGGTGGTGTAAGCCTTCACGACCGCCATCACGCGGTCGATCCGCGTCGGCGGGATACCGGAGCCGGTGCAGGCGCCCGCGGAGATCGCGTTGGACGACGTGACGAACGGGTAGGTGCCGTGGTCGACGTCGAGCAGCGTCGCCTGGCCCGCCTCCATCAGCACGGTCTTGCCCGCGTCCAGCGCCTTGCCGAGCAGCAGCCCGGTATCGGCGACCATCGGGCGGAGGCGCTCGGCGTGCCCGAGCAGCTCGTCCATCACCTCGGAGATCTCGACCGCGCGGCGGTTGTAGACCTTCACCAGCAGCTGGTTCTTCTGTTCCAGCGCGCCGGTGACCTTCTGCTCGAGGATCTTCTCGTCGTACAGGTCCTGGACCCGGATGCCGATCCGGTTCATCTTGTCCGCGTACGTCGGGCCGATGCCGCGGCCCGTGGTGCCGATCTTGCGGCTGCCGAGGAACCGCTCGGTCACCTTGTCCAGGGTCCGGTTGTACGGCGGGATCAGGTGCGCGCCGGCGCTGATCACCAGCCGCGAGGTGTCGACGCCACGGGCATCCAGCGCGTCGAGCTCCTCGAACAGCACGTTGAGATCGACCACCACCCCGTTGCCGATCACCGGGGTGACCCCGGGGGTCAGGATCCCGCTCGGCAGCAGGTGCAGCGCGTACTTCTCGGCACCGATCACCACCGTGTGGCCGGCGTTGTTGCCGCCGTTGAACTTCACCACGTAGTCGATCTCGGCGCCGGTGTTGCCGAGCAGGTCGGTCGCCTTGCCTTTGCCCTCATCGCCCCACTGGGCGCCGACGAGCACGATTGCGGGCATCTCAGCCCTCCTCTTCACGCGTCGGCTGGCGCTCCGGAACGCCGTGCGCAGCCGGCCGCATCCTCAGGGAGAATGGTGAAGCCCGGACACGTTCACCGAATATTCACTCGGCGGGGCATCCAGGCTCTTGCGGCCAAAGCCTACCGGATGGCGGGGTTGCCAATTTCCGTGATCACGTGCACACTCTTAGTCAGCGGCCCGCCGAAACTGCCGCAGGGGACGGTTCCGGCGGGCCGCTTTCTTGTGTCCGCAGGTCTTTCGTGGCCGCCGGCAAGCTACTTCCGGGCGACATAGATCGTGTACGGCGCCATGGTGCGCTCCACCTGCAACCGGTCCGCATCCGGTCCGTCGTACTCCGTCGGCAGGGTCGGATCCACCAGCCCGACGTCGCGGAACCCGGCCTTGCGCAGCCGGTCGAGGTGGACCTCCTTCGGCCAGTGATAGTCGAGGATGCTCATCGGTTCGGCATCCGGTCTCGCCAGCCGCATCTCGATCGCCTCCCCCACCGCGTACTCGCGTCCCATCCGGCCCATCTGGCCGAGCTCGAAAGGCACTCCGACCGAATCCGGATTCACCTCGAGCATCGCGTAGGTCGCGCCCGGACGAAGTACCCGATAAACCTCTTCGACAATGCTCTGAATGGTGTCGGTCTCCGGAATGCAGACGAAGACGAAACACGAGATCGCGGCATCCAGTTCGCCGTCGGGCAGGTCGACCCGCTGGTCCGGACCGATCGTCTGGTAGGAGATCCTGGGGTCCTGCCGCTTGTGCTGCGCGACCTTCAGCATGCTCGGCGACCGGTCGGCGGCGATCACCGAAACGTCGTGGCTGCGAAGGATCTGCTCAGCGACCCGGCCGGTCCCGGCGCCGTAGTCGAGCACCCGGTGGCAATCCCGATCACCCAGCCCTGCCTGCTCGAACAGCGCCGACCAGGCGAAGGTGCGTTCGCGAACCGGGACGTAGTCCTCGTAGCTCTCGGCCACCCCGAGCAAATTCCAGTCGGTCGTCATCAAATGACGATAACCAGAATTCCGGCGCCATCGGGGAGTCTTTGCCCGATGACGCACCAAGGCATTACCGAAAGGTCAGTCGAGACCCTCGGGGTTCGAAGCGAGCCATTCCTTCACCCGGCGGTCCGCCTCTTCGCGGGAGACGTCCTCGACCTTCGTCATGATCGCCCAGCGGTGCCCGAACGGGTCAATCACCGTGCCGTAGCGGTCGCCGGTCATGAAGGTGGACACCGGCTCGACCTGCCGGGCGCCGGCCTCGATCGCCCGGGCGAAGGTGGCGTCGACGTCCTCCACGTAGTGCACCAGGGAGGAGTGGACCCACTCGCTGTTCGGCGCGCGCAGCCCGATCTGCGGCATCTCGTTGCTGAGCTGGAGCATCGAGTCGCCGAACCTCAGTTCCGCCTGACCCAGCCGGCCGTCCGGCAGGTCCTGCCTGCTGATCACCTCGGCCCCGAACACCTGCTGGTAGAACTCGATCGCCTTCGGCCCGTCCGAGACGGCCAGGTACGGGGTGAGCGAGTGATAACCGTCGGGGACGGGCTTTACGATGTTTTCTGCCGTGTTCGAAGTCATGCGAGCAGTCTTCGGGCCCACCGACCTTCCGGTCTTGTAAGAAAGCGACACCCCTTGCCGACCAACCCGGGACCACCACCGCCGACCGATGAGCGGGGCATCCTGCACCCGCAGGAGCAGGCCCGGCACAGGAGCCTGAGCCGGCTCGCCGCCGGGCCCGGGATCGACCGGTTCGTCGAGTGGTACTGGATCGTCGAGTGGGATCTGCAGGCCCCGTACGTCGCCGAGGTGCTGTCCTACCCGAGCGTGAACATCACCTTCGAGGAACCAGGCGGCGCCTTCGTCAACGGCGTCTGCACCCGCAAGTTCGAACGTGAACTGGTCGGCCGGGGCCGCGTCTTCGGGGTGAAGTTCTGGGCCGGCGGGTTCGGCGCGGTCACGGGTCTGGACGTGGCGTCGTTCCGGGACCAGGTGCTGCCGTTGCGCGAGCTCTTCGACGATGCCGACCGGCTGGCCGACCTGGTCTTCGCCGAGGACTCCGACGTACGCCGCCGCGCCGTGGTCGAGGCCTTCCTGCGGGACCACCTGGTCGCCGCGGACCCGCAGTACGAGCTGGTCCGGGAGATCGTCGCGGCGATGGCCGAGGACCGTTCGGTGACCCGGGTGGACCAGCTCACCGAGCGGTTCGACATCCCGATCCGCAAGCTGCAGCGGCTGTTCCGGCGCTACGTCGGCGTCGGCCCCAAGTGGGTACTGCGCCGCTACCGCCTGCACGACGGCGCCGAGCTGCTGGCCCGCGGCGAGGCCGCCGAACTGGCCGACCTCGCCCTCGCCCTCGGCTACTTCGACCAGGCCCACTTCTCCCGCGAGTTCAAGGACCAGATCGGCCTGACCCCGGCCGAATACGCCACCCGAACCCAGGCCGAACGCCAGATCACCTACCGCTGAGGCGAGTGCGGAGGTCAGCGGCGGCTGGGTCGCCGAGGTCTTCGAGGATGGTGAGGGCCTGGCGCCAGCGGGCGGCGGCGTCCGGGCGCCGGCCGGCCGCCAGGAACAGGTCGCCCAACTGCTGGAGCGCGGACGCCTGGGTGGCTCGATCCCCGATCGCGACGAGGGTTAGATGCGGCTTGGCGCCGAACTGGTTGGCTGCAATCACCAGCTTTATCTGGATCGTCGCACCAGGCACGCCATCGCGGTGGCGAAGACCGTGGCCAGCGAGGCCAGCAGGAAGCCGTACTGCGGACCGCCGGAGTCCACAGCCCGGCCGGCGAAGGCAGCACCCAGCGCTATGCCAGCCGCGCTGCCGGAGTTCAACCAGGTGAAGGCTTGGGTGAGTACTGCAGGCTCCACCCGGGCCTCGGTCAGTACTGCGGACAACACCTGGAACGGCGCGAGCGCAAGACCGGGCAGCGCCAACGCAATCCCCAGTGCAAGCGGCGTGTTCACCATGAGCAGTGGCACGGTCGTCACACTCAGCACAGCCAGTACTACGACGTACTGCGTCGGCTCGGCCAGTCGCCAACGCCTTGCGCCATAGGCGATTCCGGCTGCCATGCTGACAAGACTCGTGATGCTGTAGAGCGGCCCGGCCAGGCTCGGGGTGCCCCGGCCGACTGCGAACGCCGTCACCGAGACCTGCATGCTCCCGAAGAACAAGCCGATCGCGATGCTGGTACCGGCGAGTGCGAGGAACCCAACGCGCATCAGGCTTGCCGGTCGCTCATGGCTGTGGCGACTCGGTCTGCTCGGCGGAGGCGCAGTACGGCGTTGGATCGCTAGGGCGAAGCCTCCGGCCAGAACAAAAGCGGTAGCGAGCGCTGAGCCGGCTACCGGGCTGACCAGAGAACTGACTGTCCCGACCAGAGCCGGACCGACCAGGAAGGCCAGGCCGACGCCCAGTGATTCCAGGGCGAACGCTGAGGCCAGAGCCGGGTGGCCGCGCAATGCATGCGACCAGCGGGCTGCTGCCTGCGCTCCCACCTGTGGCAGCGATCCGCCGGCTAGGACTCCAGCGACGACAAGGTACGCAAGTGGTGCTGGCGACATCGCGAGACCGATCAGCAGCGCCACTGCCATCGCGTGTACGAGCAGGATGATGGGCAGCATCAGGGTCTGCCCGTAGCGATCGATCAGCCGCGCGACCTGCGGCCCACCGATTGCTTCGGCGACCGCAAAACCACCCGTCACGGCGCCGGCAGTGCCGTACGAGCCGGTCGCTCCGTGGATGAGCCAGACGATGCCCAGCCCGGTCATCGCGATGCCGATCCTCGCCAGCGAGGCGGCCAGGTAGAACTTCCACGCTCCAGGTGTCCGCAGCGCGGCACGGTAGCCGGTTTGCTGGGTTTCGGGCGTGCGGATCCGTCCGGTGACAGCCGGCACGGTAAGACCTTCCACTGCCCGGAGGGGCGGTGATCTGACCGTGGGCGTCCTGCTCTACCGGTCCGTCATGCCGCCTACAACCGTCCATGTTTTGGCAGGAAGCGGGGACGCACACCGCCTGCCGGCTCTGTCAACGGGCAGTACTTCGACTTTGGTTGACGCCCTCATCCTACGACAACCCGGGCGTGGAATATCCGCTGGCCTGAAGGTCGAAGAGGCGGGCGTAGGTGCCGCCTGTGGAGATCAGGGTGTCGTGGTTGCCCAACTCGGCGATGCGGCCGTCTACCAGTACTGCGATGCGGTCGGCGTCCCGTACTGCCCCTAGCCGGTGGGAGATGAGCACGCTGGTGCGGCCCTTTCTGTGGGCTGCGAGGCTGGTGTGGATCTCGTACTCCGCTTCCGCGTCCAGACCTGAGGTCGGTTCGTCGAGGATCAGCAGATCCCGCCGGTCCCGCAGGAAGGCCCGAGCCAGCGCGACCCGCTGCCACTGGCCGCCTGACAACAGCACACCGGTCCCGGGGTCGTCTTTGTCCTGCTCGTTGAAGAACATCCGGGACAGCATGGTGTCGTAGCCGCGAGGCAGGAACTCCAGGGTGCTGTCGATCCCGGCCAGGCGCGCGGCATCCTGGACGCGGGGACGATAGTCCGGCGAGAGTTCCTCCGCACCGTCGACCTCACCGAAGGCGATGTTCTCGGCGGCGGTCAGCTCGTAACACATGAAGTCCTGGAACACCGCGCCAAGGCGCCGGCGCAACTCAGCCACGTCCAGGTCACGCAGGTCGATCCCGTCCCAGCACACCTTGCCGATGGTCGGATCGTAGAAACGACAGAGCAGCTTCACCAGCGTGCTCTTGCCGGCACCGTTGTGACCGACCAGAGCCGTCGCCTGTCCGAACGGGATGAACAGATCGACACCACTCAGCACCCAAGGATGCTCATCGCTGTAGCGGAACCAGACATCCTTGAACTCGATCCCGTGCCGCAGATCGGGCACCGGAACCGGCTCAGCTGCCACCGGCAGCCCCGGCCCTTCGTTCGTCACCGCCCGGAAGTGCGCGAACATCAGTAGCGCGTTGTGCGCCATCCCGGTGCCACTGGCCAGGGCCGTCAAGGCAGCCTGCACACCGGCGAGGGCGGCGACGAAGACCGAGATGTCGCCAAGCGTCAACCGGCCGTTGCCAGCGGCAAGTACCGCCCAGATCAGACCGACGCCCGACACCACCGCACCGAGGGCACCGAGCAGCCCCTGGACCAGCAGATCACGCCGGTCCATCCGTCGCCGGCCGACGTTCGCCCTGCGGAGTTCGGTGAGCATCCGTCCACGCAACAGCCGTCCGAGGCCGAGCAGGCGGATCTCCTTCGCCGCTTCCAGGCCGGTCATCAGGTCGCCGTAGAAGTATTCCCGTCGCTCGGTCGGAGTGAGACCCGCCATCATCTCCGCACGACGCCGGCTCAGCTTCAGTTCGGCGTACAGGCCGGGCAGCGCGGCGGCGATCACCACAGCGGCCATCAGCGGGCTCAGGGCCACCAAGGTGACCACGAAGCCGACCAGGGTGAGCAGGTACCGGATGCTGCCGATCACCGCGTCGAGGATGATCATCGGACCGGACTGACTGTGCTGCTCGGCCATCTGCAACCGGTCGCGGAACGCGGGATCCTCGAGCTTGGCCAGTCCGGTCATCCGCCCGGTGGCTTCGTACAGACGGTCCCGGGTCAGCACCGTGACGCGCCGGGCGACCTCGGCGGCGAGATACCGCACCAGCTCGCCGGTCACCGCGGTCGCCAGGCCGGCGACGGCAAGACCGCCCGCGAGCAGCGTCAGCTCGCCGGTCGGGGTGGTCCCCGTGGTCAGCCGATCGAGGACCAGCTTCATCAGCCAGGCGACCGCTACCGGCGCGAGCCCGCTGACGACACTTGCCAGCACGTAGCCGACGAAGCCGCCAGGCGCGGCGCGCCAGGCCACCACCAGCGCCTCGACGGCACCGCCAAGCAACGACCTGACCGAACCCACGTCAGGCTCTGCCGCGGCCCCGCGATCGGTCATCGGAGCGCAACAGCCGTGAGCGTCTCCGCCGAGTAGCCGCTCGAAGTCACCCGCCAGTCCTTGTCGACAACGGCCATCGTCGGGAAGGCCTGAACACCCACGGCCTGGGCCACCGGTCCGTTCTCCGCCTCGACCACGACCTGCGCCACCTTCGCCAAGGTCGCGACCAGGTCGACCAGTTGATCCTCGTCGCCGTGGACAACCGCGAGCACGCGCTCCCGGCCCAGGGGCTCGGCAAAGGCCAGGAAGCCGGGCAATTGCTCGGCACAGGTGTCGCACCAGGTCGAGAAGAAGCCGAGGACAACGCCCGCGTCGAACGATTCCCGCGAGATCTCCAGGCCTTCGGAGGTGGTGGCACTGAACTCGCCGACAGGCCTGCCGGGTGGCAACTGGCCAGGCTCCACAGCGTGCGCTGAGGCCGGGGTCGCGTTGACAAGCTTGTCCAGCAACTCGGCGTGGGTGCGTACCCGCTTGATCAGCCCGAGGGTGAGCAACAGATCAAGCAGCACGAGCACGCCGACCAGGACCACCGCGGCCGTCAGGATCACCAAGACCTTCTCCTTGTCGAGTACGCCGGGCCTCAACGACCGCCGGCGGAGATTTCTGGGGTACTGAACAGATCGGTCAGGTCGTCGAACCGCGTCACCAGTAGCCCGGCCACCAGACCCGCGACGCCGGCCAGCGCGGCGCCGCCCGGTTCAACCGACGGATCGGCTCCGCTGACAGTGACGAGACCGGCCAGCGCGACCGCGAGGAGCAGAGCATTGCGAACCACGTGCGCGGGGCCGAGCGGTATCGCCCTGGCTCCGAAGCAGCGGCAGGCCTGCTGCCCGCCGCGGCGCAGCGTCGCCACGATGGCGATCGTGAAAGCCAGCAACAAGACCGCTGCGCCAGCCAGACCCACGACTGCGACAGGCACCAGCGCAGACGTGGCAGCGGCTCCTGTTCCGATCAGCAACACCGCCGTCAGTGCGATCTCGGCCACTACGACCGCGCGCGAGGCCAGCGGTCGGAATGACTGTGGCAGCATTTTCAGCGGGCCGGCCGAGGCGGTGAAACCCCGGAATGCGGAACGCCCCACTTTGCTCGCCGAAGATGCTCCGAAAACGAGGCTGAGGGCGACGGAACACGCTAGGAATAGATATGACATGAGCCCTTCCGTGCCGCGGCCGGAATTGACGATGCCGATGGCGGAAGTTTCCCGCCACCGGCATCGCACTGTTCAGAGAGCGTGGCGGTCCGGCAGGCGCTAGCAGGCACCCACGCTGTAGCAGGCCCCGCACTTGCCGTTCGCACAGTTCTTGACCTTCTTGATGTAGCCCGGAGAGTCCCAGTAACAGCCGCAGCTCAGCTGGTAATCCTGAACACCGGCTTCTGCGACAACCTCCGGCACCAACCGTCCGACGAGGCGGTCACCCAGATTCTGCAATGCTTTGACCATGTGTTATTCCTTTCCGAGGAGGGCGGATAACTGGCAAGAGAGTATCGGCGATTCTCGCCAACCGGCCAGTGATCCGGCACACCATCATTGGCAGAAAGCAGACGGCCGCGGCCGAGTCCGATTCTTGCCATCCAGCAGGGATTGACATTCACGGATTGGATACTGTGACGCGATGCCGAAGCGAACAAGCGTGGCCGCCGGGCTCGGCCTTGTCACTCTGCTGGCGTTCCTCGGAGCGCGCACAGCGAGGCGGCGACTGGCCGCTGTGACCGTGGCCGGCCGCAGCATGGAGCCGACCCTTTGCGACCAGGACAGGTTGCTTGCCTGGCGCGTGCCGCGGCCGCTGCGGGTCGGGGATGTCGTGGTGCTCGAGTCTCCGTACGACGCCGGGGTGGTCGTCCAGGAAGGTGTCACCGTTCCGTGGCAGCGGCCGCCGGCGGGGCCGGGTGAGACTGACCGGCGGTGGATCGTCAAGCGGATCGTCGCACTGCCAGGCGATTCCGTCCCTAAAGTCGCTGTAGGCAAGCTTCTGGAGGGCGACACGGTCCCGGCGGGTCGACTGCTGGTCGTCGGCGACAACCCGGACGAGAGCTACGACTCACGTCAGATCGGTTACATCCCGGTGGAACGCGTCTTCGGCCTGGTCCTCCGCCGCCTGAGCACCGGAGCCCGGACCTGACACGGGCCCCTGGTGGAAGGCGAGGCCGTGGCCAAGATCCTCACGCCCTCGGAGCGCAGTGTGCCGTGCCGGAGACCAGACCGTTTCGGCTTGGCGGAAGGCGACGTCCTCGAGAGTGGGGACCGACTTGCTCGAGTCGAGTTCAGCTGCGATGGCGACGTCTTCGGGGAATCCGTAGGCGGTCAGCTCCCTGCCGCCCGCGCACTCGTACAGGAGTTCCGGCAGGTCGTCTGCAACGTCCCGGTACGCCGCGGCGGCGGCTCGGGCTTCCGGTGAGAGCTGACCGACGCCCTGAGCTACCAACGCAGTCAGGAAGCCGCCGGCACCCCACAGGTCTTCCACAGCCGGCCGGAGGGATCCGTCGGACCAGCGCTCACCCGCTGCGATCGCGGCAACTGTGAGGGACGGGTCGTCCTTCATTCGGGCGGCGGTCCACGCGGCAGCTGCGGAGATGTTGCGCAACGAAACCGCCAGCACGATGCTTCCACTGGCAGCGAGTTGCTGCGAGATCGTCGAGCCGTTCGGCGACGGCAACACCAGCCGCTGCACGGTCCTCGGCCCCTGCAAGCTGTGACCTCGCCGGATCGACGCGGGTGACAGGCTGATTCCTGTCTCACCCGCTTGCGACCGGCCGACCGCCAGTACCGCGTCGTGCTGTTCGGCGTACGCGGCTGCGCTTTCGTCACGCCAGCGGTACGGCAGGACGTCGATGCCCTGGTCTACGGCGACCGTCACCGCGGTGGTGAAGGACAGTACGTCGACTACCGCGACCAGCCCGGCGCCGACCTCGGCCGCACCGGCAGGTCCCCAGTCGAAGCGGAGACGGAAGCCGGACTGCGCGTAGGGGCTGGTCACCGACGGATTCTGTCCCGCCGGCCCCAGTCCCCACAAACTGTCAGGCCAGTACGTCGGCGGCGGTTGGGGACGAGTCTCGGAGGAAGGTGACGCAGCGTTCTGCCTCCTCCTTCTCGTCGATGGCGGCGGCTGCCTTGCCCAGGACGGCCAGGCAGCGGAGGAAGCCACGGTTCGGCTCGTGCTCCCACGGGACCGGCCCGTGACCCTTCCAGCCGCTGCGGCGGAGCAGGTCCAGACCGCGGTGGTAGCCGGTCCGGGCGTAGGCGTAGGCCTCGATCGTGCGGCCCCCGGCGAACGCCTCCTCGGCCAGCAGGGACCAGGCCAGGGAGGACGTCGGGAACTTGGCCGCGGCCCCCACCGGCGGGAGCCCGGCGGCGAGTTCCGCTGCCGCGGGGTCTACGGGGAGTAGTGTCTCGGGTGGGCCGGACAGAAGATTGTTCAATTCCATGAGCACATCCTCGCCGATCCCGCAGTCGAACAGGCACGTGACCGTCTGACGAAATCCGTTGACCGTTCACCGGACGGCCACGGATGCTTGAGACCCTGCGTCGAGGCCGCCGTGGTTCCCAGCTACGGCCGGAAGGAGGCACCCGGATGAGCGTCATAGTCCTGAACGCGTCGTACGAGCCGCTGCACACCGTGTCGATCCAGCACGCCATCCGGATGCTGGTCCGCGAGGTCGCAGTGGTCGAAGAGGCGCACGGCGAGCGGACCATCGGCCCTTTTCCGGTTCCCAGGGTGCTCCGCCTGGTCCGGTATGTGGTCACCCACTGGCGGTATGCGGCCGGCCGGATGAAGTACAGCAAGCACGGCGTACTGCGGCGCGACAGGTTCCGTTGCGCGTACTGCGGCCTGGACAACGCCGACACCATGGACCATGTCCAACCCAGATCCAGGGGCGGCCGCACCGAGTGGCTCAATGCGGTCGCCGCCCACGCCTCCTGCAATGAGCGGAAAGGCAACCGGACGCCCGCGGAGGCCAATATGCCGCTCCTCTGGCAACCCTGGGTACCAACCCGCGCTGAGCTCGTCATCAAGACATGACGGGCCTTTTTTGTGCCCTTTTTCCACAGCTTTGAGGTCATCGCGCTGAGGACCGGCTGAGCACTGCATCTTCTCCGGTGTGAACCCACAACTCAGCGTGATGACCCAGATCCGCGGCGGCCTGTTCACCCGCGCCGACGCGCGGGCCTGCGGCTACCCCGACCCCGACATCGACTCCCTGCTGGACACCGGCGGCTGGCGCCGGATCCGGCCGGGCACCTATGCCCCGCACCGGACCTTCGCCGTCGTGACCGACGAGATGCTGTACCTGCGCCGCATCCATCGCGTCCTCCGGTACGGCGATCCCGGGCTGACCGCGAGCCACCAGTCGGCAGCCGCACTCCATGCACTTCCACTCTGGGGGCTCGACCTGTCAGAGGTGCACGTGACCGCCAGGGACGGGCCGGGCGGGTCGCGGGGTGAGGTGCACCGGAATGTCCGGGATCCGATCGGTCCGGGGGTCCAGGTGTGGAACGGATTGCGTCTGGTGTCACCAGCACGTGCGGTGGCGGAGGTGGCAGCGTTAGTTCCAGTGACTTCGGAGACTTCGTCGGCGAACTCGCCGCTGGCGCCCGCTGTCGTTCTGGCGGAGGCGGCGCTCTACGCGGGGCTGACCACGTCCACACTGCTGAAGCGGGCAGTGAACCAGTTGGTGGACGGGATCGAGCAGGCGCAACGGGTGGTGGCGCTAGCCGGGGCGGAGTCGGCATCCGTGGCGGAATCGCGGCTTCGGCTGATCCTGGCCGAGGCGGGGCTGCCTGCGCCCTCCGCATCGCCTCCTCCGCTGATCGAGGGCGAGCTGGTCAGCTGCTCACTCTGGTTCCCGGACGAGCGGACCGTGGTGGAGTTCGAGCCGCGCAGGCCCTTCTGGTGCGAGGAGTTCGACGACTACCTGGAGGAGGTCGCCGAACGGGTCTTCGGAGCACCACGCCGCGGCGAACCAGCCGATCCGGAGCCGGTCGAGCACTGCTGGATCTCCTGGTCCGACCTGGACGACGCCGCGCTCGTCGTCGACCGCGTCCGAACCACCTTCGCCCGCGCGTCCCGCCGTACCGGCGTGCGCGCCTTCGACCCCGACCGCCGCCGACGAAAACGCCCCGGCACCCAGCCCAGCCGACGAAGACGAGAATCCAGCTACCCCGCCGACCACGACCTCCCCGGCTGAGCACCCCACCCAGCCCGGCCAGGGCGCTACGGCCAGCGGGGGTCCGTGCCCGCGGCCCGGTCAGCTCTCGGTGCCATGGCCCTGGGCTGCGGTGAGTTGGGCGATGATGGCGCCGGTGTCCATCCAGACGTTCTCGCGGCTGATCAGGCCGTCGCGGAACTCGCAGACGTGGAGCAGCCGCCAGGTGACGACGGTTCCGTTGCCGGGGACGCCGAACATGTCGCCGTTGATCCGCTGCGTCATCATGACCTCGTCGACGAGGAAGTCGTCACCGTACTGCCGGCTGATCGGGGCGAAGGACTCGTCGCCTGTCTCGTCGAACATCCCCTGGTACAGCGGTGCCACGTTGGCGCGTCCCCTGATCACGCCAAGCCCCACCACATCGTGCTCGACGTCCTCATGCAGCGTGGCCAGGACGGCCTCCAGGTCGTGCGAGGCCTCGCCGGCGAAATGCCGGTCCAGAACCTCGTCCATCTCTTGCGGTGTCATGCGATCCCCCAGGTCTCGTGATGATGCGATACATTTATCATCATGAGAATTCATTCTCACGTCAAGTGGGTTAGATGACCGGCCGGGACCAGCAGAAGCAGCGCACTCGTAAGGCGCTGATCGACGCCTACTTCAAGGTGTTGCGGGACGGCGGCGAGTCGCCGACCGTCGCGCAGGTCGCCGAAGCGGCGGGGATCTCGGTCGCGACGGCGTACCGGTATTTCCCCAACCCCAAGTCATTGCGCGCCGACGCCTCGGTGTCGGTGACCCGCGACCTGCCCAGCTTCGAGGAGGTACTCGCGGACGCGGGCGACGATCCGGCGGTGCGGATCGAGTTGCTGATCCGCACCATCGGGCGGTGGCAGTTCGCGGACGAACCGATCTGGCGTGGAGTCCTGCAGGCGACGCTCGAACGCTGGTTCGCGCAGTGGGAGAAGGGCGGCGAGATGGTGCCGGTGCGGTCGACCGCCCGGTTCGACGGGGTGAGTCTGGCCCTGCGGCCGCTCGAGGACGAGCTGCCACCGAAGGAGTTCCTGCGGGTCGTCCATGCGGTCATGCTCGTCTGCGGCGTCGAGGCGCTGGTCGCTACCCGGGACGCGGCCGGTCTCGAGGCCGAGGAAGCCATCGACACCATGGTCTGGGCTGGTCAGGCACTGATCCACAGCGCCCGCACCAACCGCTGAGACAGACCGGAGGGCCCGTCGCGGTCAGCGACGAGCCCTCCGGATGAACAGCTGTGGTGCAGGTGGTCAGGCCAGCAGGGAGGTGCCGGTGGAGCGGAGGCTTTCGCAGGCCTCGCCGACGCGGGCGGCCATGCCGGCCTCGCCCGCCTTGCCCCAGGCGCGGGGGTCGTAGGCCTTCTTGTTGCCGACCTCGCCGTCGACCTTCAGCACACCGTCGTAGTTGGTGAACATGTGGCCGGCGACCGGACGGGTGAACGCGTACTGCGTGTCGGTGTCGACGTTCATCTTGATCACGCCGTAGTCGACCGCGGCCCGGATCTCCTCCAGGGTGGAGCCGGAGCCGCCGTGGAAGACGAGGTCGAACGGCTTGTCCTTGCCGACCTTGGCGCCGACCTGGTCCTGGATCTCCTTCAGGATCTCCGGCCGCAGCTTGACCGAGCCCGGCTTGTAGACGCCGTGCACGTTGCCGAAGGTGAGCGCGGTCAGGTAGTGACCGTGCTCGCCGGTGCCGAGCGCCTCGACCGTGGCCAGGCCGTCCTCGACGGTGGTGTAGAGCTTCTCGTTGATCTCGTTCGCGACGCCGTCCTCCTCACCACCGACGACGCCCACCTCGATCTCGAGCACGATCCTGGCGGCCGCGGCCTTGGCCAGGAGGTCCTTGGCGAGCTCGAGGTTCTCTTCCAGCGGGACCGCGGAACCGTCCCACATGTGGGACTGGAACAGCGGGTTCTCGCCACGGGCGACCCGCTCGGCGGAGATCTCCAGCAGCGGCCGGACGAAGCCGTCCAGCTTGTCCTTCGGACAGTGGTCGGTGTGCAGCGCGATGTTCACGTTGTAGTTCTTCGCGACCTCGTGCGCGTACGCGGCCAGTGCGACCGAGCCGGTCACCATGTTCTTCACGGTCGAGCCGGACAGGTACTCCGCGCCGCCGGTGGAGACCTGGACGATGCCGTCCGAGCCGGCCTCGGCGAAACCACGGATCGCGGCGATCAGCGTCTGCGACGAGCTGACGTTGATGGCCGGGTAGGCGAAGCTGTTCTGCTTGGCCTTGTCCAGCATCTCGGCGTAGACCTCAGGGGTGGCAATAGGCATGTCTCGCGGTACTCCTCACAGCAAAGTTCATGTGGGTTGGACTCCAGTATGTCCGCCGCGCACCTCGTCGTACGCGGCGGCCTCCCTGCCGGGCCGGTCAGGTAACCGGGGAGTTGATCAGGCTGAGCCGGTCCGTGGGCCTCGGGGAGTGAGGGCCATGTGCAGGCGGTAGCGGTCGGCACGGTACGCCGACCAGGACAGCTCGACGACCTTGCGGCCGGCGAAGGTGGTGCGCTCGAGGACCAGCAGCGGTGCCCGCCGGGCCACCCCGAGGACCCGGGCGACATGACCGTCGGCGTTGTCCGCCCGGACAGTCTGCTCACCAGAGGTGACGACGACGTCGTACTCGCTCGCGAAGACGTCGTACAGGGTGCCGAGTTCGCGGCCGAGCAGGCCGGGGAAGAGCGCGGACGGGTAGTAGCCGATCTCGTAGGCCATCGGCGAGGCGTCGGCGGTCCGGAGCCGCTCGACCCGGATCACCTTGGTGCCCTTCGGGACCCGCAGGCCCTTGGCGGTCTCGTCGGACGCCTCGATCTCGGTGGCCGAGAGCACCACCGTGCCCGGCTCGAGGCCGCGGGCCCGCATCTCCCGCGAGAAGGAGGTCAGGTGCAGTTGCGAGTCGACCTGGGGGCCGGTGACGAAGGTCCCCTTACCGTGCACGCGCTCCAGCGCGCCGGACTCGACCAGATCGCTGATCGCCTGCCGGACGGTCACCCGGGAGACGTTCAGCTTGTCCACCAGGGCACGCTCGGAGGGGATCGGGTCGCCGGGGTGCAGCTCGACGTCGATCAGCCGTTCCAGCACCGATCGGACCTGGGCCCGCTTGGTAGCCACCATCGAATCTCGATCCTCCAGACCTGGGCGGCACTCGGGGGTGCCCCGGGGTACCGCTCACTGCTATCGTGCGCAGCATACCTGTTAAGACCAGATAGGACCAGTGATCCCAGTGGTGTCTGTCCCCGCCCCTGCCACCCAGATGGCCCGCGAGATCGCCGAACAGCCGGCCGCGCTGGCCGCGACCTTCGAGCACGTGCTGCCACTGCGGCACGACATCACCCGGCTCGCCGCCGGTCGCCGGCACGTCATCTTCGTGGCCCGCGGGTCCTCCGACAACGCCGGTGTCTACGGCCGCTACCTGACCGAGATCCACGCCGGCCGGCAGGCCTCGCTGGCCGCGCCGTCGGTGGCCACTCTGTACGGCGCCAACCTCGACCTCTCGAACTCGCTGGTCGTCGCGGTCAGCCAGTCCGGCGCCACCCAGGAGATCGTCGACACCGCGGAGTGGGCCAAGCGCAACGGCGCCGCGGTCGTCGGGATCACCAATGACGGCGACAGCCCGCTGGCCTCGACCGCCGACGTCGTGCTGATCACCCAGGCCGGCAAGGAGCTCGCGGTCCCGGCGACCAAGACCTACACGACGCAGCTCGCCGCGATCACGGTCGCGGTCGACGCGCTCGCGCAGAAGCCGGGCACCCTCGACGCCGACATCGCGCGCGTCCCCGACGCGGCCGCGAAGATGCTGGAAGGCTCGGTCGACGCCGCGGCCGACCTGCTCAGCGGCGCCCACGACTTCCTGGCCAGCGGCCGCGGCCTCACCTTCGGTACGACGCTCGAGGTCGCCCTGAAGCTGGAGGAGACCTGCCTACAGCCGGTCCGCGGACTCTCGTACGCCGATCTCAAGCACGGGCCGATCGCAGTCGTCGACGCCGACCTGGTCACCATCCTCGTCGCCGCCGGGGACGGACCCGCGTTGCCGGGGATGACTGAACTGGCCTCGATCGTCCGCGAGAAGGGCAGCAAGATCCTCGGGATCGGCGGCGACGCCACCTTCGCCTCGCGCTGCGACGTGAACCTGACCGGCCCGGACCTGCCCGAAACGCTGGCCCCGCTGGCGCTGATCATCCCGGCCCAGCGCGCCATCGAGGCCCTGGCCCGCAAGCTCGGTCTCGACCCCGACGCCCCGCGCGGCCTGCGCAAGGTCACCCAGACGGACTGAGCGCGTGCCGGACGGAACGATCCCGCCCGATCGGTCTGTGGGGACCGAGCGGGCGGGATTTAGTTGCTCAGCTCAACTTCAGGTAGGAACCACCTGGTTGGACTGGGCCGAGTAGGAACTTGTACCGATCGCGTTGACCGCGGCGACCGAGAACCGGTGCGGTTGCCTGAGCAGCCCCGTGTTCACCACACTCAGGGCCGAGCCGGCCACGGTCTTGGTGTTGATCAGGGTGCCGGAGCGGTACGACCTGACCAGGTAGCTGGTCACCGCCTCGCCGCCGTTATTGGTCGGTGCCGACCAGCGGATGGTGGCCGAGGCCACCCCCGCTGTGGCGGTACCGATCACTGGTGCCGCAGGTACTCCCTTGGGAGTCACGGCTGCCGACTGCGCGGAGTACGCGCCGGTTCCGCCTGCGTTCACGGCAGCGACCGCGAACGTGTGCGGTTGCCCGTTGATCAGGCCGGTAAAGGTCCTGCTCCGCGGAGACGCCGCAACCGCGACCGTGTTGATCAGCGCGCCCGAGCGGTAGACCCGGATGCTGTAACCGGAGATCGCCGACCCACCTGTACTAGCCGGCACTGCCCAGTTCACTGTCGCTGTCGCGTTGCCCGCCGTCACCGAACTGATCGTCGGTGCACCGGGTACGGCTCCCGCTGTCGGAGTCACAGCTGCCGACTGCGCGGAGTACGGGCTGGTCCCGCCTGCGTTCACAGCGGCGATCGCGAACGTGTGCGGTGCCCCGTTCGTCAGGCCGGTGAAGGTCCTGCTCAACGGTGTGGCCGGCACGGCGATGGTGTTGATCAGCGAACCGGACCGGTAGACCCGGATGCTGTAACCGGAGATCGCCGAGCCGCCTGTGCTCGCCGGCGCCGTCCAGTTGACCGTGGCCGACGCGTTGCCCGCCGTGATCGCACCGAAGGCAGGAGTGCCTGGCGGCGCGCCCACAGTCGGTGTCACCGGGGCCGACTGTGCGGAGTACGCGCTGGTACCGGAGGCGTTCACCGCGGCGATCGCGAACGTGTGCGGCTGGTTGTTGATCAGGCCGGTGAACGTCCTGCTCAGCGGCGTCGCCGGAACTGCGATCGTGTTGATGAGCGAACCCGAGCGGTAGACCCGGATGCTGTAACCGGTGATCGCCGAAGCGCCAGAGGACGCTGGGGCGGTCCAGGTCACCGTCGCCGAGGCATTGCCCGGCGTCACGGTGCCGAGGGCCGGAACACCTGGCAAGGCTGATGGAGTGACGGCAGTCGAGAACGCGGAGTACGGACTCGCACCGACGGAGTTCAGAGCGCGTACCTGGAAGCGGTACGCCGTCCCGTTGGTCAATCCGGTTACCGCCAAGCTGGTCGCACCTGCGGCTGCCGGACGCAACGCGCCGATCTGCGTGCCCGCACTGTTGACCACTCCTACCTCGTAGCCAGTGATTGCCGTGCCACCAGTGTCGGTCGGCGCGGTCCATGTCACTGTCGCCGAGGCGCTGCCTGCTGTCGCCGTGCCGATCACCGGCGCGGCCGCGACCACCGCAGTGAACGGGTAGCCCGCGCCTGCCGGCAGGACGTACTGCTGCGTCTGCGAAGCGGCGAACGCGACCTGCGCGGACCGCTCACCGGCGTAGGCCTGCCCGAAAGCAGTGCCCCCCTGAGTAGTGCCCTCAGGAAGCGTCACCGGTACGTCGATGGCGCTGCCGGACGTGCTGGCCACCGTGACATTCGACCCGATCGCGTAGGCGCTCACTGCCGCCTTGTTGGTCTTCCATGCGGCAGCCTGCTTCAGCAGGGTGCCCGACTCACGTAGCGAGGGGTGCAGCAGCGGCGTGTTGGTCGCGTGCGCCGCGTTGTACTTCGCCAGGATGCCGTCCAGCACCGGATACAGGATCTTGTCCTCGGTGAGGTTCGACTGGTGCGCGTAATGCGGCCGCGGGTCGTTGTTCAGCAGATGCTGGGTCGCGTTCCGGATCTCGATCGGCACGATGTAGGACATGAATCCGGTCGTCGTGCTCAGTGGTGCGATGCAGGTGGAGGTGGCGGGGTTGTCCTCGCAGACCCCGCTGCCGCCATCGACGCGGCTGTTGTAGATCCAGTTGTACTCGTCCACCTCCTCGGCCTGGGTGGCGACGTTGTAGAAGATGTTCATCGGGTAGCGCGGCACTGTCAGCGTGGTGCCGATCTGGCGCTGCTCGAACTCACGGGACGCGTCGGAAGCGGTGAACGCGATACCGCTGGCCTGCAGGCCGGGCGCCAGGTTCGGGTTGTCCACCAGCATCTGAGGCAGTGTCTTCAGACCGGAGTGCTCACCGGTGACCAGTTCGCCCTCATCGAGCGTGATCCCGTTCGCCGCGGCCCACGCCTTGTTCTGGTCGATCTGGCTGGTGATCAGGGACATCGGCTCGTACTGGATCGCACCCCCTGCATCCGTGGCGCACACCCACGGGATGACGGCGAAGTTCTGGACGCATCCCAGGTACGGGTGGGAGTAGGTGTGGTTCAGCCACCGGAACGAAGCCTTGTTGGTCACCAACTTGGTGGTCAGCGGATCGGCGGGATCTTCCGCGCCCTCGGCGTTGTACGTCATGTCGAGCGGCATCCCGTTGGCGGTCTGCCAAGTCATCAGGTGATCGACGTCGGCCGGCACCATCCGGATCTCGGCGTTCAGCGGGGTACCGGGGGGGCAGAGGTCGCCGGGCGTGCAGTTCGCCTCGGCGCTCCAGCGCAGGTCCGGGATCAGGATGTCGTCGACCTGCACCGAGAAATAGTTCCGGTTGAAGCCGAGGTGCACACCACGCGTCATCCAGCCGACGATGCTGGGCGCGATCGTCTGGAACTGCTCCTGGAACTCGTTGTAATTAAAGGTGATGACGAGTTCTTCGCGGCCTTCGTGGGTGTAGACACCAACCAGGGAACCAGCGTCGGCCAAGGGGGTCATCGGCGCGGACATGAGTACCTTGAAGGACGTCTTGGCCACCGGGTCGTCCGCCATCGGCGTAGCGACGAAGCCGTAGCTCTCCGACTCGACGGGGTCCGCGTTCTCGAACGTGACAGGACCGTCGAGAGACCGGAACTCCGCTGCGCGACCTTCGGGTGTGACTGTGGCAGTGACGCCGTCGAGGGTGCCGACGTAACCCGGAGACGCGGCGTAGTTCAAGCCGACAGCGGGGTTGGCCCAGGTCGAGGCGTCGACCTGGCGGACACCGAAGGCTGCCTCGAAGGTGTGCAGTGCCGTCAGCTCGGTCGGGGTGAGCCCCGCGGGCGCCTCGTTCGGCAGGACCACTGCCTGGAACTTTGCCCTCGGCACCGAAGCCACGGTGTCCGACAGATAGACGGCATCGATGACCGGCCGGGATGCGCTGGTCAGGTCAAGCTGGGTGTAGGGAACCCCTTCGTCGTCGAGCTCGGCGGCAATGGCCTCGACCATTGGCTCGTTGTCGGTCAGTACCAGGACCTTGAGGTCGATGCGCGGCGGGCCGGCCGCGAGGGCTAGCGGGGCGGTCACGATCCCGGCCGTCACCAGGGCCAGGATCGTCGTCACCGCCAGTACTGCAGGACGTAAGGCGGAACGCACACGCAGAGAACTCATCAGGAAAACCCCCGGTAGCCAGGACACGCGAGATTTCATCTTCGCGATCCGCGCGGCGAATGGGATCGGGACAGTGCAGGGGACGCGACTCATCCATCTGCACTAGGTGGATGAGCGGAACCGGTGATCGATGCCCTTTCGTGACAGCGTGTAGATACTGGCCGGATTGACATCACTTAACGTTGCCTTTACCGTCCAACCCGGGGGAAGAGCCGAGTTTGGGCTCTCGTGGGCGGTGTGTATCCGCTCGTACGTCGACCGGTGGGGGGCACCGTGACGGTCAGTGTGCTGGGCAACAACCATTCCAGGAGTGCGACCACGTCCGTGGGCAGAAGTCTGCCCGCCGACGTCTGGCACGACCTGGTCCATGAGATCGCGACAGTCCGGGCTTTGACCTCGGCGGCCCAGCTGGCCCCCGACAAGGCCGCCCGGCTCCGCCTGCTCGGGCTGATCGACGCCGAGTCGGCGGAGATCAACTCGCTCCTGCGGCAGCTGCGGCCGGGCGTGGCCGGCAGCGAACTCGTCGACGTGGCCGAGGTGGCCCGAGGGGTGATCGAGCCGCTCGCGCCGACGACGCCGGCGACGCTGGCCGTCCGGGCGGTCGACGTCGATCCGGTCACCATCGACCGGGCGTCGCTGCGCCGGATCCTGCGGAACCTGATCGGCAACGCTGTGCGCGCCGCCGGGGTCGGCCGGGTCGAAGTGCGGGTCGGTCCGACCCGGACGCGCCGCAACGTGGTGGTCGAGGTCGCCGACTCCGGTCCCGGCTTCGGTCACGGCCCGACGGGACTCGCGTCCCAGGGCCTGTCGATCGTGCTGGAACTGGCCACCGCGGCCGGTTGCCTGGTGAAGGTCGGGGACTCCGATCTGGGCGGCGCCGCCGTCAGTCTGATCCTCCCGACCTCAGCTCCGTCTTGACCGCGGCCACACGGGTGATCGTTTGTGACGATCACCTGGTCTTCGCCCAGGCCCTGGCCAGCGTGCTGGCCGGTCACGGCTATGAGATCGTCGACGTGCTCGAGGATCCCGTCAAGCTGATCGAGGCGTTGCGTACAGACATCGCTGACGTCTGCGTGGTCGACCTGGGCTTTCCCGATGCCGACGGCATCGACGTCGTCGGCCAGATCGTGGCGGTCAACGCGTTCGTCCGCGTCTTCGTCCTGACGGCGCGGACGGGGGCCGAGGTACTGCGTAAGGCAATGGCGGCCGGCGCCAGTGGTGTCGCGTCCAAGGACCGTGGCGTCGACGACATCCTGACCGCGATCGCTCGCGTCTCGGTCGGCGAAACCTACGCCGACGACAACCTGCTGCGTGACGCGCTCGGGCTGGGCGCCGAGACGACGAGGACGCACGCGCACTTCCTGGCGTCCTACCTGACGCCCCGCGAACGCGAAGTACTGGGCTGTCTGGTGGCGGGGATGACGACGGTCGCGATCGGGCGGCAGATGGCCATCTCGAAGACGACGGTCCGGGCGCACGTGCAGTCGATCCTCGGCAAGTTCGGGGTGCACTCGCGGCTCGAGGCGGTCAGCTACGCGGTGGCCAACGGCATCATCGACCCACCGACCTGAGCAGTGCAGGGCAACCGACAGGGCAGCATCAGCTGCCCTGTCGGGCTGTCTGTCAGCAGGGTTCGCGGGCCGCGCCGAGGTCTTCCGGCTTGCGCATCGAGCTGAAACCGTACTTCCGGGTCTCCGCACAGAACGCGCCGGTGCCGAGCTCGTACTCCACATGCAGTACCGCCTTGCCGGCGCGGATGAACGGCACCAACGCCTCGCACTCGTTGAACTGGGCGCATTGTTCGTTCACCGCGAAGTCGAAGGCGGACACGAGCTGCGACACCTGCCCGAGGTCGTTCTTCAGCCCCACCGACATGCCGCGGCTGTGGGCCAGACCGGCGATCCAGCGGTTGTAGCTGAGCTGGTCGGCAGCGGTCAGCGGGAAGCCACTGTCGTTGGCATAGCCGTCGACATTGTCGGGCTCGACCGCGTCGAATCCTTTCGCCCGGCACTGGTCGAAGCGGGCCGCCATGATCGGACCGAGGACGTTCCTGCGCCGGATGTCCAGCCACTGCTCGCCCGGCCAGCCCTCCACGCCCTTGCCGCGCACCGACGCGGGGAACCTGCCGCTGTCCGGCCGGCCCTTCTCGTAGGTGCCGACGTCCACGTAGCAGATCACCCGACGACCGCGCTTGTGGAGCTCAGCCACCTGCGCGGCCGATGTGTCCACCCCGTCAACGTCGTAGACGGGCGCATTCACACTGAGATTCAAACTCCCGCTCAGCTGCCACTGCCACGCCGTCCCGCGGGCAGGCGCCCATCGCTTGGTGGTCTTCGGCGGCTTGTTGGGGATCACAGGGATCGTCCCGTTGCCCACCGCGGTCGGCCGCGGGGTCGCGCGTTTCCCGGGCGTGGTGCTCTTCGGCGGAGCACTCGGAGGCTTCGAGGGGGCCGTCGAGGACGCCTTCGATGGTACTGCGGTGCCCGGTGACCAGGTCTGCGATGACGGATTCGGGGTCGACGAACTCTCCGGCGACGAACTCGCGGCCGGATCGCCACCCGAGCACGCGGCGACCAGGAGCAGCCCCGTCACCGCGACCACCGTGCGAACAGGTCTGCCGATCATGTGTGGGCTCGGTGCCGGCCGTGCACACCGTGCCGGTTCACAACCTCGATCAGTTCCGCGGGCAGTCCGTTCCACGGGTTGCCGCCCGTCTGGTCGGTGACGAAGGCAAGTCCCGCTCCCTGCGAGGCCACCCTGTTCAGCGTCGCCTCGAAGCCGCTCTGCGGTACGCCGTAGACCAGGTGCCAGAGGCGTTCCGGTGGAATGCCCTCCGGGCTCGCCATCGTCGCCAGCCTGCGGTGCATACCGTCCAGGTTCTCGAAGACACACGACACGTCGAACGTCTCCAGGTAGTCGGTGTGCGGGACCATCCCCGGGTTCCCGACCAGGGTCTTGATCCCGGCCTGGCGGGCAAACGCGGCGATCGGCTGGTAGTAGGGCAGGTTCGCGGGGTCGGGCGACACCCGGTCGAACATGATGCCCTCCACCTGGTACCGGTTCAGCCAGGTCGCGACGTCCGCCATCACGTCCTTGGCGGGCCGGGCGGAGTAGTCCGTGTCCACGTAGCCGTGCAACGGCACCCCGCCCTCGCGCAGGCTTGCCAGCGCCCGCGGGTAGTACGGGTCCTCTTCCGCACCCGGTCCACTGTCCACGTTCACCACGGCGAACGCGACCCGGCCCAGCTGGGCCTGCTTGATCAGCTCGGCCCACTGCTCCGGCGCCTCGGCCGGGTGGAGGTACCACGGGATGGCGAGCCGCAGGTCGGCGATCGACAACGATCGCTCCTCCCCGCCCTTGGTCTTCTTCGCTGACCTATTCCACATCGCACTACTCCTCGCTGATTCGTTTCCCCTCGAGCGGAGCCTCATCTGTGCAGCTCCGGTTTCACCAGCAGCCGCAAGGCGACAACTGTCAGCACTACGGCCAACGCCGTACACACAACGAAGTACTCGATGGCCAGCTCTGCGGCCTTGTTCTCCGCGGGCACCCGTACCCAACCTCGTACTGCGAGTGCCGCCAACGCAACTGCGGTCACGCTGAGTACCGGCCGGAGTTGCTGGTAAGCGACCAGCAACAACGCGGCCAGGAACGCCCAGCCCAGGGCACCGGCACCCGCGAATCTGACGACGGCGACCTCGTCCAGCACCGGCACCAGCGTGATCGCCGCGATGACGGTCAACGCTGCCAGCCCGAAGACGTACCCGGTCATGCAGCCGAGCACCGCACGCCGCAGAGCTCGGGCAGCACCCCTCCTCGTCTCCGTCGTGCGCAACGCGATCTCGGCGCGACGCCGGTAGCGAGCCAACTGGAACTCGGCGACCAGTACGCCGCACATCAGCGGCGCCATCGTCACCGAGATCGCCAAGTGGGTGGGAGCGACGAGGCTGTCGACCAGTGCGAAGCTCAACAGCATGGCCAGAAAGGTCCCGTAGCCCACGTACGGCATCGCGCCGCGCAAGGCAGCACGGGCCAGCCTCGCCGAGGGCGGTTTGGCCCCGCGGAGCAAGTGGGCGACCCAGCCCAGCGTCACCGCCAGCGAAGTACAGATCGCCACCAGAACAAGCCATCTCGGCACAAGTTCCGGCCGGATCAGCGCCGGAATGCTGACGGCCAGACCGGGGATCAGCGCGAAGCCGATCACCGCCGGGCGGTTCAGCACCAGCGCGATGCTGCTGGACAGCACGAACGCGATCTGCCCGACTCCCAGCAGGATCGCCGACCAACCGACCAGCCCGAGAACCCCGGCCGCCGCGCCGACCACGGCGGAGGGGACGATCGTCACCAGCGCCATGATCATCATCTGCCAGCGCGCCCCCGCGGGCGATCCGGCACCCATCACCCGGTAGCCGACGTACGCGATCCCCTGGCCGGAGGCCCAGCCGACGGCGACCGAGACCAGGACGGCCCAGACCAGTGCCCGTTCCGGCTGGCGTCCGAGCACGGCGCCGGTCAACAGCGCCGGCAGCACGAAGACCATGCCGCGCAGCAGGGTCCCGCTGATGTCGACCGGCTCCGGCGCGATCGCCTCGACGGCCGCCGCACGAGCGGCCGACAGCCACTCGAACCGCTGCCGGGCGAGGGCGAAGACGTCCACGTGGCCGTACCGTTCCCGGGCAACCTTGTCGTTGACCCCGGATGCCTCCAGTGCGGCGGCGACCTCGAAGGAGTCGACCGGCATCACCTCGGACCGGCCCACCAGCATCTCCCCCGGCCCCTCGGATCGGACCTTCGTCACCGGTAGCAGGACAGAATCAGCACTCATGAAGCCTCTCCGCTCAGTAGGAGTTCGGGGACCGGGGCGGCAGATGAGTAGAGCATCCGGTAGCTCTCGATCGACCGCTCGAGAGTGAAGGTCTCCAGGGCGCGAACCCTGGCGTCCGCGCCGATCCGACGGCGCAGTTCGTGGTCGGTGAGCAGTTCCAGACAGGCCTTGGCGAAGGCCTCCGGATCGCGGGGGGCGACGATGATGCCGGCCTCGGCCACAGCGTCGGCGGTGCCGCCGACATCGGTCGAGACGGTCGCGCGACCGCACATCATCGCCTCGATCACGGTGTACGGCATCCCTTCGGAGATGCTGGACAGAGCGACTAGATGGCCGGCCTCGGCGGCGATCCGGCTGGACGGCACCGGACCTTCCAGCCGTACGCCGTCGCGGACTCCGAGCCGATCCGCCAGCGACAGGCAGCGGGCCTCGTAGTCCTCGTTCCCGGCTGGTGTCGGTCCGAACAGCCGGAGGACGGCAGTCGGCAGTTCGCGCCGGACGATCGAGTAGGCATTGATCAACATCTCCAGGTCCTTGAGTGGGTCCACCCGGCCGACCCAGCTGATCGTGGGCACGTCCGGCTCGGTGGTGACGACCGGGTAGGAGGCCGGCTCGACACCGTTGTAGATGGGGATGATCGACCCCTCGTCGGCGCCGAGATTCCTGGCCCAGCGGGCGTTGAACTGCGCCACCGGTACGACGAAGTCGGCGTTGCGGTATCCCACCTGGGTGAGCTGTCGGAGGAATCCGAGCACGATCCGCCGGACGGCCTGGGAGTAGCCGAGATCCCAGAAGGCGAGGTACCGCTCGCGCAGGTAGACCCCGTGCTCGGACATCACCAGCGGCGTACCGTGGCGCCATTTCTCGCCCAGCGCGACCATCGTCGGCAGGCCGTTCGAGACGGCGTGACACAGGGTCGGCCGGGTCGCCAGATCGACGGCGATCGGCAGCAGCGACCGCTCCAGCAGGCAGACCGCTGTAATGGCGTCCCGCACGGTCAGGCCGGTGCCACCGTCATCGGTCCACAGATCCAGCAGGTCCGACACCAGGTCGCAGGCCCGGAGCGCCGCCGGCAGGTCGATCTCGATGGCCAGCAGAGCGAGCTCTTTCAGCCCTGCCTCGAACGTCTTCGTGTTGCCGTGGACAGAACCCGAGACCACCGCCCGGGCGGCCCGGTCCACCCGGAACTGGCTCCGGGACCGGTGCATCCGCGGCGCCGGACCCCACAGCGCCACCGGCCGCAGCGAGGCGACGTTCGCCGGGAGTTCCCAGGACGGCCGCTCATTGCCGGAGGCAACCAGTGAGACCAGGTGGAAGCGGTGGTCGGGCAGGCCGCGAACCAGCTTGTCACACCAGGTACTGACTCCACCGCGGACGTACGGATAGGTTCCTTCATTGATCAAAGCGACATCCATCACCAGTCCGTCCCCCCGGATCCTCGGTGCTGCCTCCACCCTGCCCGCCCGGGATCTCGCGGTGATCCGGCAACTGACGAGCAGCTGTCTCCTCCAGGTGCACTAGTCCACCTGGACACAGACAAACAACACCTCCTCCTCCTTCTGCACGTTCTCCCCAACCACCGGCCCGGCCCACGCTTCAGGTATGGAAAAACTCACGGGGGGCAAGGCGGAGTCGCCGCGGGAAACCTGGCTGCTGACCGGCGGCGCCGGCTACATCGGCGCTCATGTCGCGGAATCGCTGGCGGGTGCAGGCAAACGGGTGGTCGTGGTCGACGACCTCAGTACCGGCCTGGCGAGCCGGGTACCGGCCGGTGCCGAGCTGGTCACCTGCTCGGTGCTCGACACCGAGCAGCTGACCGACGTCATGCGCCGGTTCCAGGTCGACGGCGTGATCCACCTGGCCGCGAAGAAGGCGGTCGACGAATCAGTCAGCCAGCCGCTGCACTACTACCACCAGAATGTCCGTGGCACGGCCAGCGTGCTCGAGGCGATGAGCTCGGCCGGCGTCCGCCGGCTGGTGTTCTCGTCCAGTGCCGCCGTGTACGGCGTACCGCCGGCCGGTCCGGTGACCGAGTCCACCCCGACCGCACCAATCAACCCGTACGGCGCCACGAAGCTGATCTGCGAGTGGCTCGTCCGGGACGCGGCGCCGGCGCTGGACCTGTCCTGGATCAGCCTGCGGTACTTCAACGTCGCAGGCGCGGGCCGTCCCGACCTGGGTGATCCCGGCGCGACGAACCTGCTCCAGCTCACCTTGCAGGCACTCACCCGTGGCGCGCGGCCCCAGGTCTTCGGCCAGTCGCACCCGACCCCTGACGGCACCTGCATCCGCGACTACATCCACGTCGCCGATCTGGCCGACGCCCATCTCGCCGCGGTCCGGCAACTCGACCGCCCGGACTCGCCCGAGCTGCACGACGTCTACAACGTTGGCTGTGGTCGCGGTGCCAGCGTGCTGGAGGTCCTGCGCACGGTGCAACGGGTCACCGGCATCCGCCGTCCCTACGAGATCGCCCCGGCGCGGCCGGTCGATCCGCCGGACGTCGTCGCCGACCCGGCCCGGATCCAGGCCGAACTCGGCTGGTCCGCCAAGCATGATCTGGACTCGATGGTGAGCTCCGCCTGGGCAGCCTGGCAGCACGCCGCAGTCGTGACCGTCAGCGCCGGCACGGGCAGTCACCCCTAGCGCCCCCAACCCCCCTTGGGGGCTCGTCCCCGCTTCCCCATGCGCCCTCATCAGGCCCATCCCGGGAAGCGGGGACGACGCACGTCGCGGGCCGGAAGGATTGCTCAGGAAAGTGCTCATTCGGTGAGCACTTTGACTGGGATCGTTGGTGTCAGCACCCGGAGAACACCATCCAGGCTGTCGATCTTCAACCATGAAGGGAACACCACGATGTTGCGAGGATTCGCCACCGTCAGCTTCTTCGTCGAGGACCTGAGCGCCGCCAAGGCGTGGTACACCGAACTGCTCGGGATCGAGCCGTACTTCGCCCGCCCCGAGGTCGGCGACCCGGCGTACGTCGAATTCCGGTTCGGGGACCTGCAGTGCGAGCTCGGTCTGATCGACGCCCGGTTCTCGCCGCACGGAGTCTCCGACAAGCCCGCCGGCGCCGTCATCTTCTGGCACGTGGACGAGCTGGAGGCCACCGTCGAGCGGCTGCTGCAGCTCGGCGCGACGGTGAACGAGGGCATCACAGTTCGCGGCGAGGGCTTCCGGACCGCCTCCGTGGTCGACCCGTTCGGCAACATCCTCGGCGTGATGACCAACCCGCACTACCTGGAGATGCTCGAGTCCCTCAAGGCTTAGATGCGGCCGCGGCGGCGCAGCGCAGTACTGATGTGGTCGGCGCATTCCCGCAGCGGTCCCAGTACTTCGCTGCGCAGCGAGGCCCGGGTGGATCGGGCAGCATGAGCCGACACGTTCAACGCAGCCACTGGCCGGCCTCGCGCATCCAGGATCGGTACTGCGATCGACCGCAACCCCAGCTCCAACTCCTGGTCGACCAGGGCATAGCCGTCAGATGCTGCGCGGGCGATGACCCCGCGCAGCCCGTCGATGGACGTCACTGTGTGCTGCGTGAGTGGCTCTGCATCCAGCGAGCCCAGGTACGCCGCGAGCTCGTCCTCAGGTAGTCCCGCCAGCAACACCCGGCCCATCGACGTCGCATAGGCGGGCAGCCGGGCCCCCACTCCCAGCGCGACCGTCATGATCCGGCTGGTCGGCACCCGGGCGACGTAGACGATGTCCGGCAGGTCCAGCGTCGCTACCGAGCAGGACTCCCGGGTCTTGGCACTGAGCTCCTCCATGAACGGCCCGGCGATGTCCCCGAGATCCAGCGACGACAGGTAGGCCCAGCCGAGCGCAAGTACGCGCGGTGTCAGTGAGAACCGCCGTCCGTCGGAGCGCACGTAACCGAGCTCCTCCAGCGTGAGCAGGATCCGCCGGGCGGTCGCCGGCGTGATGCTGACGTCCCGGGCGACCTCGCTCAGCGTCAGCGACGGCGTCTCCGACGAGAAGGCCCGGATCACGGCCAGCCCACGCTCCAGCCCTTGCAGGAACGTCCCTGTAGACGCGTCACCAGGCATCGGTTAGCCTTTTCGTTGAAAGAAGAAACTTTCGCTGAGCGAAATCCTAGCCGGACGAGGTACGCCGCGTCCAGCGGATCTCGGAGCAGTCCAGGAGATTGCATGACCAGTCCAGCCACCAGCCCTCTGGCCGAGGCGATCGCCGAGCACGTGCACGACGGGGACACGGTGGCCCTGGAGGGCTTCACCCATCTGATCCCGTTCGCGGCGGCGCACGAGATCGC